>Ga0206809_1041_pt3 | contig 23021 bp, 13 predicted proteins | sample Alteio_BWOrgCont_55_FD_152903 | JGI IMG/M metagenome (GOLD analysis project Ga0206809, IMG submission 152903) | Enriched cells from forest soil in Barre Woods Harvard Forest LTER site, Petersham, Massachusetts, United States -... | ecosystem: Environmental > Terrestrial > Soil > Temperate forest >... | reverse complement strand
TAAAAATAAATCATTTATCCATATGCATTACCAATTTAAGCTTAATTTAGTTTTTTTATCAGCGTGAAAAAACATCTTATTATACTTTGCTTCTTGCAATTATTCATTTTACTGGCTTTAGGTCAGGATAAACCAATCCCTTATGGCAACAACCCAGCCGCTGGTAAGTATTACGATATACGTGGATTTAAAATGTATTGCGAAGTTTACGGAAAAGGTGAACCATTATTAATGATACATGGCAATGGCGGCGATATATCGGCCTTTACCAAAAATATTCCCTATTTCTCCAAAAAATATATGGTGATCGTAGCGGATAGCAGGGCGCAGGGCAAATCGGTAGATGGTAAAGATTCCTTAAGTTTTGAAATGATGGCAGATGATTTTGCAGCCTTGCTGGATGCAATGCACATCAAATCGAGCTATGTAATAGGTTGGAGCGATGGCGGTATCAATGCGCTGCTATTGGCTATGCGTCACCCAGAGAAAGTTATTAAACTTGCCTCAACAGGCGCCAATCTATGGCCCGATTCAACAGCCTTAATTCCATCTTATTGGAAAGGTGAGCGCGATGATTACAATGCCAATAAAAACAAAATCTTTACCACAGCCAAAGAAAAAAACGACTGGAAAATATTTATGCTGGATTGGCTGCAACCTAATGTCCCACTTTCCGCATTGAAACAAATTAAATGTCCTTCGCTAATTATAAGCGGCGATCATGATCTGATCGTTTTGCAGCATACGGTGCTCATTTATCAAAATATCCCACAAGCTTATTTGTGGATCTTGCCTAATTCACCGCATCATACCTTGCAAGCTCATGCCGATGAATTCAACAAAAAGGTAGATGAGTTTTTTACTCAACCCTTTCATAACTGGAACTAATGGAACAACCCAATAACATATTACACGGTAAAACCTTAGAAATGGTATTAAATGAATTGGTTGCCCACCACGGCTGGCCGGAATTAGGTTACCGGATCCGCATCAATTGTTTTTTGGATGATCCCAGTATTAAATCAAGCCTAAAATTTCTGCGCAAAACACCTTGGGCCCGTAAGAAGGTGGAAGATTTATATATAGAAACTTTCGCCGGGACGGGTAAATAGTTACCCCCATGATTTGTGGCTAAAGCTGGGATTACTCTATTTTAAATAGTCCGTTGGCTGAAGCCAACGGCAATGAATGTATTTAGTATCGAAACGATCGCCGGGAAAATTAATAGTTCCCCTGGTGATTTGCGGCTAAAGCAAGATTAGCGGATTGTAATAGTCCGTTGGCTGAAGCCAGCGACAATGAGGTTATAAAAATAAAAGAACTCAAACCACAACATCATTGCCGTCCCATTTATGGGGCGGATAAATGGGCAACAATAATACGGCTTTAGCCAAACCTTTTGAATCTGCAAATTAAAAACATCCGCACATCTGCATATTCGCAAATCTGCACATCCTAAGAATGCTTCCGCTTATTATTCATTTTAGCCTTAGTGCCCGAGCTGTAATTATAAGTTTTGGCATTTGCCGCTTTTTTCTCATGGAATGCTTCACCAACTACAGGCGCGTTTTTATCAGCTTTGGTAGGTTTCTTTTCAGTTGATTCTTCTTTGTCTTTGCGCTCTTTATCGATAATCAAATCATCAGGCAATTCAGATAATGCCATTTTTCTACCGATGACCTGCTCTATCTTTTTAACCTGCACCAATTCAATATCCGTAGCAAAGGTGATGGCTAAAGTATCCTCATCACCTGTTTTCTTAATTACACGATTCACAAACAGCTCTTTTTCTTCAGGCAGATCCAGATGAATAAAGAACGGAATACCCGAAATATCAACCTCCTCAGTATTCTCATTAGCGATCACTAAAACCCGCAGTTTATCATCGCTCTTAAAAATATTAATATCCGATATGTCCTTATCCTCGCTAAACATTGGGTTTAAAATCGCCACCGAATCACGTAACTGTGGTTTCAGGTTTTTATAAACGGTATTAGCTGTAATGCGGGTGTTTACAAATACCACAACTTTAGTAAACAACTCATCATCCTGCATAAACAAGCTCAACAAGTTTAGCTTAGTCCTGAAGTTGGGCAGGTTATATAATATTTGCTGGTAAGTATCTAAGGGCGTATCGTTTAATTCTTCTACCTCCACAATGGCAGGTTGTTTCATAAACGGGGCTATCATTTTCTGCAACTTATCATGCAGTACCTCGGTAAATACCAGGTGCTGGCATTTGGTGATGCTGTTAGCTAATTCGGCAACTGGTAATTGCAGACCTTGCTTAACAATCAGTTCGGCATCGTCAACAATAAATAAGTCTATTTTATTTAGGTTGAGGCCCAGTTTTAGGTAGATGGCACGTGCGCGGTCAGGTGTGGCGACTACAATATCGGCGCCATCGGCTAAAGCGTCCATTTGCGCTTCGATACCGGGGGCAACGTATAAGCCAACAATTTTTACCGATGGGTTTTTGTTAAGTGCGTCAAATTGCTCAATAACGCTGAATACTTTTTCCTTATCGGGTACTAATACCAATACCCTAGGCGCATCGTCAAATCCTTGCCTGATGCGGTTTAATACAGTAATGATATAAGTGCTGGTTTTGCCGGCTCCTTCGGGCGCTATCGCGATAACATCCTGCCCGCCAATAATCCGCGACAAAGTTTTTTGCTGTATCTCTTTCGGACTCAAATATCCCGCTTCTGTTATTGTACGCGCTAAGCCTTTGTTCAGCTTAAATTTATCTAACCACACCATCAAAAAATATATTAAGCCGCGAATTTACCTATTTTAAATTAAACCGTTGCTTTTGATCGGGATGTTGCATCTTATACTTCATGTCATTGCAATGACACTTTGTTAAATATTTATCGTTGTGCCTGGATCAGTTCTGCGTATCGTTTTTGGTATTCGGCTTCGGTTTTGTTTAGTAGTAGTTTGGTTAGGATGCGTTCGTAGGGCATGTTTAAAATGGTGTCCCATTTGGTGATGTCGCCGGCGGCAAGGGAGTTTATGGTGTTGATGTATTTAAACTTTTCGAATGCGCGGATGCCGGCTTTTTTTTCCAGAACTGTTGCAGGCGCTGCCAGTAGTTTATTTTCTGTTTCGATAAGTTGGGATAACAGGAAAAAAAATGTTTGGCTATGGGCAGTGCCTCCGTTACCCTAAGTTTTTTTATTTCGGTGGTAAATGCTTCGGCTTCATATTCGTTGTAGGGCTTGCTGGTTGCCTTGCAGTAAAAGTAATGGGCAAGTATTTGGCAACAGGCTTTTAATGATGGGTTGAAATAATCCTGCCAGTCTTCCTCACCATAAATTTTGATGCATTCGCTGATCTCATCGGCAATAATTTCGCGGGCGGCCATGAATGCGCCTGCTGGTTCGATTGATAGGTTTTTCATGACTTTTACTGTTGGTTTGCCTGCTGATAAAATGATTTGATCGGGTATGGTATCGCTATTATACAATTGCGCGATTTGATGGGACAGTGATTGCACTACATCGCCAAACAATTGGAAGTCGGTAAAATTCAGGACCGTTTTTAGTTGGTCGGACGGGATGCCGGATAAGATGCTGATGGCATCGATATCATTCAGGTCGGGTGTTTGTTGCAGATCCATCATTTGCCCCAGCGTAACTTCGTTAAGTTGTGTGGGGATGCTGACGCGGAGTTTTCCGGTGGTGGTTTTGAGTGTTTTTTCTATCATACAGTAATTAAGTTTTTTAACGGATCGGTCCAGCCGGGTTGCTGGTAGGGGAGTCGGGTTTTTATTTTGCCGGATGAGCGGGTGTTTAATTTATTTAGGGCCACATAGCGCAGTGGATCAATTAAATGGTTCCAGGTATCAACCGGTTCGTTGATGGGTTTGCCTGATCGGTCAACCTTCCATTTGTAGCGGTCGAGCTCCTTGCGCAGGTTTACGCTGCGGCGGGTAACGTTTATTTTGTAGCGTTTCAGGATGTCGATTGAATGCTGGATACTATCCGGGCCTTTTTTGGCACCTTTTACATTCCAACCCTGTCGGATAAGTTCTTCTATTGATTTTGGTTCGGCACTATCGGCGATGATCTCTGTTTTTTTACTGATGCCTGCATCCTGCATTTTTTTGGAAATATCGGTGTTGGTTAGGTGCGTTTCGTAGATCAGTTCATCAACCCAAAGCTCGCCGTTTTGGCGATAGACCTCGATACAGCCGGTTTCGTCGTTAGTATAACCGAAATCGAGGCCGGCAGCAATTAAATTAGCACCTGTTGGTATATCTTCGCAGATGTGCCAGTTATTGGCGAAGACTAAGCCCATTATTTTGCCGGTGAGTCCGCGGGCGTATACCTTCCAGAGTTCTTCATCTGCTTCTTTTAGCAACTCGATCTTATCCCGCTCGGATTGTTGCAGGAATGGGTTATGGCGATGATCGGATATAATTAGTTCAACGTTCTTTTTGCCAATGAGATGTTCATGTACCCAGAAATTACTGTTTGGGTTATAATCAATAAATATTCGTTTGCGGGTACGGAGGGATAACTCATTGTAAATATCATAGGTGATGCCGTTGGCTTCGTTTATGAATAGATAGTCCCTTTTTCCAGACTTAGCGTCCTGTGCATCGGTGTAACTTTTGAATTCGATTAATGTACCATTATGAAACTCGAAGATTCTGTCGGTTTTATTATAATTCTTCACCATGGTTTTTAACTGATCAGAACCGTTGTAAATGTTCAAGGCATCGCGTAGGGCACCGGCCTTAAGATTGGGAATATCCTGCCCGACAACTGTGATTACCTGTTTGTGGTTTTCGCAGGCGAGGCAAAATAGTACCTGCTCAATAGCATAGGTTTTACCCGAGCTAGTGCCGCCCTGGTTAATAACGGTTTGAGCAGTGGAATGATAGTTTTGTTTGAAGAGTATGGTTGAGGTCATTGGGTCATTGGGTCATTGGGTCATTGGGTCATTGGGTCATTGGTATGATTTTGATGCTGGATGGCATTGTTTGGTGGTGCTTCTATCGTTTCCTGTATCGTAACCTCTTTTTCGGAGCTGACCGGTTTGGGACCGCTTTCGATGATTTTTATGCTGAGGGTTTTTAATGTGGTTTCATCGGTTGTTTTGCTTTCGTGTTTTTCGTTCCATCCCATACTTTTCAGGGCGAATATGGCACCACTTGTTGAATGCTGGTGGAGACGACTTTCGTAAAATGCTTCGACACGGAGGCAGCCGCGTTTTAGTATTTCGGAGTATTTGCCACTGCGCATGCAATCGTCAAAAACCTGCCGGCTGCTGAAGCCCAGGAATAGCGCCAGACCACTGATGGTAGCAAATTCAGGTTCGCGGTCCCAGGTTTTGGTGCGGGTTGGTTTGTCGCCTTCTTTTTTGGGTGGCGTTCTGGTCATGCGGTATTTTCCTTTAATGTAGATGAAATATTGGTCGATAAGGTTAGTGAGTTCATCGGCTGTGAACCTCGGATATTTAGGCTTCATGAAATTTATGATTAAAATGCCGAATGGCATAAAAGACAATCAAAGATAGCTAAAATAATTAGTATTTGCAAATGCCGGGAAGAAAATAATTAAAGAAGAAATTGATTTGGATTTTAATTAATTACTAGCCAGTATTTTGGCTGATTTTTTGTATCATTATTTTTACTTGTTAAAATTTGTTAAAAAGATTACTTAGCGTAATTTATACACAACTATTTTAACTATTTTTACGTATAATTATAAGTCTACTAGAAAATAAAGGCCCGGCATGAGAAACAAGAGGTTTACTCAATATTTCATTTTAATTTTTTTGATGCTTTCGGGGGTGATCGTATCATGCCAGAAAGATCAGGAAGTTAAGGATGATGCTTCGGGCAAATCTGACAGCACCTTTATCGCACCTGACAATTATCTTGCTGCAAAAGGAACTTTAACCATAACCTTACAAGACTCTACTTACAGCTTTGACGCTGCTACTGATTCAATAGCCTTTGTTAATGTGCATAATGGTAACAACCAGTATTTTGGTATTACCGCAATTAATAAAGCGCACAATATGAGCTTTGGCATAAGCAGCGGCGGTTATGCTCTAAGCAACATCAATACTAATGTTGCAGGTAGCCAGTTTATTTTGAAGCCTGATAAAGGAGCTGCTGATCAATATGCGCTAACAGACAGCGCTAGTGTTCAGGATTATGGCAAGATAAACCTTGGCGCTTACAAACAGGATAGCGTACTGGCAAAAGGTACATTTTATACCTACCTGGTTAAAGCTGGGTTGGGTAAGCCTACTATTTATAAGGTTAAAGGCACATTCAGTTTGCGGTTGAAATAAGCTGCCAGGTGCCGATGCGAGGTCGCGGGTGCCGACTCCTTTTTATTTTTCCTCATCTTTATAGCTATCATTTTTCACTTAGTAACCCTTAAGTCAAAAAGTGGTTACTACAACCTTATTAGTGGCGCAGATGAGGCAAATGCGGCCTTTTTTGTGTATCTTTGGGTAAATTTTAAAACATTGATGAAAGTATTTATTGCAGGCTTGCCACTTGAAGTGGATGAGGCCGAATTAACAGCTGTGTTTGGTGATTTTGGGCCGGTTAAATCCCTCAGGATCATTAAGGACCGCGAAACAAAAGAGAGTAAGGGTTTTGGATTTGTGGAGATGGTGAACGAGGATGAAGCTAAAGAGGCTATCAGGTGCATGAATGGCGCCAGCTACTACGGTCGTCGTATTACTGTAAACGTTGCTGAGGACAAAGGCTTTAGCGGTGGTGGCGGCAAAGGTGGTTTTAGACACAATTAAGCTATTATAACATATTATTCTTTTTTGAAAAGCCGGGCATTGCCCGGCTTTTTGCGTTTTAGAGAATTTTTGTACTTTGATTTTGTTGTTTGTCGCTTCGTGCCGCTCATTGCCGCGGCAGGCTACTTCTTTTGTCTTGAAACAAAAGAAGCAAAAATTCAAGTCAAGCCCTGATGCTTCTTTGCCGCACGTGGCCTGCCCAGCAAATCGGCTAGAACCGGGACCGGAATCTTTTACCCTATGCTTCGCCGCTTATTGCCTGCGCTTCAGTAAAATTTCCTATGCCCTGCAGCCGCACAAGGCCTGCAGGGTTCTAACCGTTTTCACCCGAAGCTTCGAGCCTGACAGGGAACGTAATTATCTTGGCGTTGAATCCGGAGTTTTGTTAGGCGACGTTGTATCGTCGGGCACATCTTCCTTGGCAGGTTTCTTGAAGTCGAGCTTGCCAAACTTATACGTTAAGCTGATACCGAATGAACGGAACGGCACTTCGCGTGTACTGGTTTGGTACGAGTTACCGGTATTTGTGGTAGCGGTTTGCGCGATATAGTTGCTGAACGGATTTGCAGCGGTTAAGCCAATGCTCGCTGTTTTTTTCCAAAGCTGTTTGCGTACCGCGAAGTTGTAAAACGCGAATGCCGGACTTGTACCCTGTATGGTACGTTGTGAAGAGCGGTAGTTACCAAATACTTCGGCAGCAAAGCTTGGTGCAAACTCGTAAGAGGCATTCAGGTTAAGGCGATAGGCAAAACCACTAACAGTGGGGTCGCCGGGGTTTTTAGAGATCCTATCAGCAAAAAAGTTGTTTGAACGCAGACTGAATTTACCCGTAACAGGGATCGAAATATAAATGTTAGCACCCTCGTTGGTTTCTGAACCGAGATTGTATCGTGTGGTTAATTCTACATCTGTATAATCTGTACCATTAACCGGTAATGTGGCGTAATAGGTAGTGAATGACTGTATGTCATTGGTGTTGTACCTGTAAAAGGCGGACACATATATGCTTGGCCCGTTATTGAATGACTTATTGTAGCCTAATTCATAATTATGGCCAAGCTCCGGTTTTAGGTCGGGATTGCCGGTGCTGATATTATGCGGATCGGAAACATTGTAAAATGGATCTACGTCGCTGTATTCAGGGCGTTGCAGGCGGTAGCTATAACTGAATTTAATAGATTGGTCATCACTTAACTTATGTTGTAACACAAAGGAAGGTGCTAATATGCCATAGCCCGGAACATTTGTGTTTCCATAGCTGGAACTGGTTGTAGTATATTCATAACGAAGGCCAGCCATACCGTTGATAAAATCATGGAAAAGCGAAAATGTACCAGATACGTAGTAAGCAAAAACATCGCGATTGTAATTGAAGTTGTAGGTTTGTCCGGCGTCCGGAGAATAGCCACCGTTGTTTAACAAGGTGTCGGTATTTACACTATTGCTGATATCCTCAATAACCGCTTTTGCACCAGTTTCTAACGTAAAGGTTTTGCTAAACGGGTAAGTATAATCCAGCGATATGTCAGTTTCCCTATCGGTACCTGGGTTTGTGCTCATTGAGCCGGATGTTGGCAAGCTTCCATCTAAATAAGATTGTTGTTGCGAAGCATAGTTATAGTTACTGCCTAGACTTGATGAGATCAGGAAATCGAGTTCTTCATCTTTCTTGTCAAATGTTTTTTTGTACCCCAAGCTAACATCAGATGAGTTAGCATGGAAATGGCTAACTGAGTTTAGCGTACTAAACTGATCTTTTAAAATATCATTTGAAACTCCGGTTTCCAATTGTTCCTGGTTGGTAGTGCCCACATTGTCGTTACCAAAATGATTATAGCTAAATGAGGCTGTTAACTGGTCTTTTTTAGTAACATCCCATTGGAAATTAATACCCGATTGGTAGCCGCTTCTTTTAAAAGCGCTGGAACCGTTTTGCAATAAATTGGTTTTGTTTCCAAGGCTGTCTGTTGAACGGGTTTCGGCATTAGTCTTTGTAGTTGTATTAATGCGCTCGTTACCATTAAAAAACGCGCCTACACCAAAATTGCCTTTTTTTACATTGATATTGAAGGAGCCGTTCTCGAGCCTGGTGCCTGCTGATAAATTAACAGAGCCGTTTACACCCTGTACATTGTTTTGTTTTAAGATGATATTGATGATACCGCCTGTGCCTGTAGCATCGTACTTGGCACCAGGGTTGGTGATCACCTCGATACTTTGTATCTGGCTGGCCGGGATAGATTGTAAGGCCTCGGTAAGGCTTGACCCAAATATGCTGGATGGTTTGCCATTTATCAGGAAGCGGATATTAGAGTTACCCTGCAATTCCACGTTACCATCAATATCAACAGATATTTGCGGTACTTTTTGTAAAATGTCGATAGCCATGCCTCCCTGGGCGGTAAGATCGTTTTGTGGATTGTAAACCATCTTGTCGATCTTGTTTTCAACAGTCGGGCGTTTGGCAGTTATTACTACATCCTGTAGTTGATTTTGTACCGGAGCCAAAAGTATATTACCTAATGCAGCGGTAGGGGCGGCATCGGTTATTATCGCATGCGCTATTACATGTTGTTGATAACCAATAAAGTCAATTTTTACAATATAATCGCCCGTTGGAAGTCCTTGTATAATAAAGTTGCCTTTATCATCTGTAACAACACCATTAAAGGGGGCAGTAGCACCTTGTTTATATAAGCTAATAGTAGCGTAATCAATTACTTGTTTGGTTGTGGCATCGGTAACCTTGCCGGTGATCTTTCCTTTATTTTGAGCGTTAGCAAAAAAGGTAGAGATGGTTAATATTATGAAAAGAACTATGGTACGCATGAGGTAGTTTAATTTTCCGCAAAGGTGTGATTTAAGTTTGAGGAAAATCTGTATATAATGTATATGTTACAATTTAATTAGTTTAAGATGAATTTTTTTCATAAGATTCATCTCTTATCGTCAGTTATAGATTTTGTATCAAAACTCTAAACTTCAGAAGTGATTTTATCAATTCTCCCAATCAGTAACTAAACTGTTCTAATTCCTTTTGCTTTATACGAGATGAGTCGTCTGTTCATTTTAACCATTATGCAAATTTTACTAGATAGTTACAACTTATAGTTGTATTATTACGTAATAGTAAAATATTACCTAGCGAGAAATTCTGTACCTATGCCTCAGGATGTAAATAGATTCCAACCCCGAAACCTTCGGTTTTTATTAAAGATACTCTTTAGCGGATTGATCTTTATATTGTTAAATGTAAATGCTTCCGCAGCAATTTACGATTGGCTTGGGGCAACAAGTTCCGATGTAACGGTTGCAAGTAATTGGTCGAACGAAACTACACATGCCGGCGGAGTGCCCGGCAGTGGCGACGATGTTTATGTTGGCGTTAACTCAACTTACCAATATTATTTATTAGTTGTTTTATTAACTGCCAATATTAACTTAACCACCATGCCGGTTGTAACAGCTAATACAACCTGGAAATCATTAACATTTGGTTACAATGCCCCAGCAACCAGCTATATTGATGGCTCCAATACGAGCGGCCCTACCTACGGCATGATGTATAATTTATCGTTGATGGTTAACAGTGGTATAACACTAACCGTAAGCGGAAATGTTACCCAAAATCATAATCCAAGTGTACGGGCAACTTCGTATAATTATCTAACCACAACAATAGGAGGTACAGGTACATTACTATGCAAAGGGAATTTTTTAGTTGGTGATGCAACAACTAAGCCAGACAATACGGTAGCTGATGTTACCAAGGTTGCCCTGCAAATTACTCAGCTAACTATTACGGGCAACATTATTTTAAACTCCAACGGGAACAATGCTTCCGGAGGCAATGCGGGTATTTGTTATCCGTTGTTTTCTGTTGAAAAAGGGACAACCACATTGCAGGGGCAAATCACCTTCGCCACAAATAATAGTCCTTTATTGAGTGGGTATAATATCTATAACCCCGGGCAGCCAGGTTACCTCGGGCAGTCCGCCTATCAGGGATATGGTGAGATTGAGGCCGATAATACCGCAGGCAGCCCAAATACATTTGAATTTCAATACAAACAGCCCATTGTAAAAACCGATAATTTTTATGTGTTTTTTGAGGGTGGGGGGAATTCAGGTACGGTATTGTATGATGATCCAAATGCCGAAACCCAAACTGTTTACACTGCTAATGAACCATCGGCAACAACAACAGCAACATATATAAATATCGTATCGCCATCATACTATAATCTTACATTATCAGGAGTCAGCGCAAAATCGGTTGATGGAAACAGTACATTAGGAACAGTTACACAGGGTTTAGTAGTGGGTAACAACTGGACAACCAGTGGCGGCGTGGTGAATTTGACCATCAACAATCCTACTGTTGCTATTGGCGCAGGGTGGACAAATTCTACTACAGTTACGCAGGGTACAGGTAGTATCACTACTGGTGGTATTATTACCAACAGCAGCACAATAACAGGTAGTACAGCTACTATAACGGTTGGCGGCCTTTTTACAAATACCGGTACATTTACTTGTGGTACCGGTAGTGTTACTTATAAGGGGGGATATACCAATAGCGCGAGTTTTACAGCAACAACTACCGGGATGATATATTTTACCGGTACCCAAACCTTACTTGACAATAGCTCTGCCGGAACAACATTTTATAACGTGACCTTTAACAGCCCCGGCAGTACAGCCACTACTGCTACCATGACGGCTGGAGTAGGAAACTTTACTTTAGCTGATATAGGTGTACTTACCATGGTATCGCCAGCGCAATTAGTTGCTGGTTCAACCACAGTAGGAGGGGCGGCATACTTAACGTTAAAATCGGATGCAACCAGTACGGCTTCAATAGCACCGATAAGTGGTACATCAACTATATCGGGCAATGTTACAGCGCAACGATACATACCGGGCGGCACATCTGCTTACAGATCATATCGGCTGCTTACTTTGCCGGTTAATATAAGCTTACTGACTAATAATCAAGCGACGACGGAAGGTTTTATCAACCTGAGTTCTTTAAATAGCGGCATTATTACAGCAGGACCGGGCACGGGTTTTTCATACCCTACTAAAACCGCTAATCCTTTGATGTATTTATATGATGAATCCCGGGCGCAAAATTTTACCGCTTACGTTGCCGGTAAAAATGTGGGTATATACTCGCTGGCAACATCTTCGCCGTATCAGGATATATATTATCCCAAAGGAGCAGCAGCTTTACCGGCTCCTACAGCAACCGCCGCGGTGCCTGTTGGCAATTCAGTGCAGGTATACTACGTTGGTCCTTATGTAAGCTCACCAACACTTAGTGCCTCTGCACCTGCCGCTGCAACAACATCGGCAACCGGTTATCTTAATCAGGGTACTATACCCGTTTATGTTTTTCCAAGTACTTCAAGTAAAACGCTTTCTTATAGTCCCGCAGTAAATACTTTGCCAGCGCAGGGTTTAGGTTTAAACCAGGTGGGTAATCCTTATGCCAGTAGTATTGATTTGGATAGCCTGTATTTTGATAACAAAACAGGTACGGCTGCTATAGGCCCATCTTTTTGGGAACTGAAGCAGCCAAGCAATATTTTTGTTGCTTACAATGCTGCAAGCCACACCGCTTCAACAACCGGCTCAGGCGCGGAACCGTACATAGCCAGCGGGCAAGGTTTTTTTGTCCAGGCGATCACTGCTACATCAGCATTAACATTTTATGAACAGGAAAAAGTGAATGTGAAATTAGGCACAAGCACCACCCCGGTGCTTATACTTAGCCAACGAAGCAATAATTATATGCCCGCTGCCGAAGTTATTCCCTCCGGGCTTGCAGGCTTGCATTTACAGATGACAAAGGATTCGGTTAACTATGTTCAAACGGGTATCTACTTTAATGGCTCGTGGAGCGATAAGTACAGCCCGCAGGAAGACGCGTTGGATATGGGGGGTACAAGCCCCCAAGTTTATCTGTCGAGTTATTCTTCAGACGATGTTAGGTTATCTATTAACCAGCTTGGTAACTATAATAAGGGGAAGATAGTGAAATTATATACCTCAGCAACATCAAGTGGTTCTTATACCATGAGCCTGGCCGATATTAAAAATATTGATGCACTTTACAATGTTTACCTTAGAGACCATAAATTGAACGATTCTGTAGATTTGCGTACTACCAGCTCATACAGTTTCAGCATAAATACAGGCGATACCACTACGTATGGTGGCAATCGCTTTGACCTGGTAATAGCGTTGAAGAATTTGCCTCCATATCAGTTAGTTACTTTTACAGGACAAAAAGTAAGCAGTGGTGTACAGTTAAACTGGGTAGCCAATAATACAGGTACTTATACCGGCTTTGTATTAGAAAGGGAAGGAGCTGGTAGTACCTTTACTCCTATATACACTGTGCAAAGTAGTGGCAGCAGTAATTATAATTTTGTTGATAGTAAACCAATGATAGGCAATAATATTTATCGCCTGGCGCAGAGTGACGCTAACGGAAATATTACCTACTCGTCATTGGTAACAGTTGGTTATAACAACATATCTTCAAATGGTTACTTTAGTGTTTACCCAAATCCGTCAAAAGGTATAATTAACGTGTTGGTAAACTCAACCACGGCTACCAATGCTAATTATACAGCAGATATCTACAATACATCAGGAGTTTTGATGGAGCATCGTGTATTGAACACTTATACATGGGCAGAAGATGTCAGCAGCTATAAGGAAGGCGTATATATCATTACATTGAAAAATACAAATGGTGATGCGCTCGAAATGGAAAAGTTTATTAAGATAAAATAAAGCTGTTTATTAAATGGCTTTTAAAAAATCTGCACAAGATTGTATATTTGTTTTATGCGATACTTCCTTTGCTTTATATTCCCGCCCGCCGCTGTTTTAACCACAGGCCGCATCGGCTCCTTTATTCTCAGCATTATCCTAACCCTTTGTTTTTGGATACCGGGCGTTATCTACGCCATTCTGGTAACCAATGATTATTATTCAGATAGAAGAAATAGGAAAATGATCAGGGCTATTAGATCAAATAGATAACCCACGTTCAATTATAAACATATCTCTATATGTTGCAAAAGGCAATATGGATGACCGAAAATTAGTATTGGTTAATATGTTGTCATATTGATTAATGTTAATTAAGAACGTTTATATATTCCCATTTGTTGTTGTGATTTTTACGCTTTTGTTGGTGTTTATGGCAACATTTAATGTCGGCTATCCGTATATACCCGACGATAAGCTATTTTTAGATTCCTGATTAAAACATTGACTAAACCATCAAAATTTGAACATACTGTTGCATAATATTTACAAAGCATCAACTAAACCTGGTCACATGTATTATGTTACTGGTTATTTGTTTGAATTTTCATTCCATAAGTTTTGTATATGAAAAAACACCTACTTTCTTTTAAAATATTTTTTGCAGCACTTGTAGTCTTCGCGCTATTTGGATCTAATACCGCTAATGCGTCAAGCGTAACTTTGACAATTACCGGCCCAACAACAACAACAGTAACCGCCGGATCTACTTTTACTATAAGCGCGACTGCAACAACTAGCTGTTTTGCTGGAATGGATCATGTTAATTTTAGCGGTAATGGCAGCAGTTTTAATGATACCAGCAGCCCTTATAGTCAGGTTTTTACAGCTTCATCTACACCAGGTACATATGTTTATACGGTAACAGGTTATGACAATACTTTTTTTTGCGGGGATAATGCAGTTAAAACAATTACTATAACTGTTGTAGCTGCCTCGCCTACTGTAACTATAACAACATTGCCCACAGCTTGCGGCGGCGGTAGTACAACTTTTAAAGCCACAGGGGGGCTCCCAACCGGAGGTACTTATAATTGGTATTTAAATTCTTCTGGCAGTACTGCCGGAGGAAGCCCGGAAGCCACTACTACTGGAACCGGCGGAGCTACTAATCCTTCAACTTATACTGTAAACTTGTACAGTGCCAGAACATATTATGTATCATATACAACACCTACTGGTGTAGAGAGCGGGCTTACTACAGTAACCGCTAATATTAAAGATTATCCTTTTACCACACAAACCACGGCATATGGTTTAACTTACCAGTATATTTTTTCGGGCAATGCAAATGATGCATCCGGCAATGGTAATAATGGTACCGCACAAGGAGGCGCAACGCTTACTTCGGATAGATTTGGTGTTAACAGTAATGCCTATAATCTTGATGGCTCGACAGGATTTATATCAACTGCTACCAATATAACTGCACCCAATGTGTTTACAATTAATATGTGGTTTAATACTACCACTGCAGCTGGTGCATTAGCAGGCTTCAATAGTTCGCAAACAGGTGGCGGTGGTACTTATGATCGCAGCATATATTTTAACTCAACAGGAGGATTGGTCTTTGGTGCATACAATGGTGGTTTCCAGACTGTTAATACTCCGGCAGGCACCAGTTATGCCGATGGTAATTGGCACATGGTTACGGCTTCGATATCTTCGACTGGTATGAAACTTTATGTAGACGGTACACTACAAGCCAATAATATAACTTATACCACTCCGCAAGCAAGCACCGGTTGGTGGCGATTTGGTGAACAAACCTTAAATGGCTGGCCAAATAGCGTATCAAATTATTTTACGGGAAACATTGATGATATAGATATTTATGGCCGTGAATTAACCGCTAACGAAGTATACAGTTTACTGGGTGCCGAAGTTACCCCTGTGTGCGTTGGGGGGACTTTATCCTTTAGTGCTAACACCAATACAGGCTCTACATATTCCTGGACCGGGCCTAACAGTTTTACGTCGACAGCGCAAAATCCGACTATTGCAAATGCTACAACTGCTGCAACCGGTAATTATACCGTAGCTGTAACAGGTACAGATGGGTGTGCCTCTAGCCAAACAATTTATGGAGAGGTAAATCCTTTGCCTAATGCATCTTTTACAACACCAACTAATGCTGTTGTAAATACCACAACAACACTAACACTTGGCGCGGCTTATAGTCCAAGTGTATACACGTATAGCTATACAATAGGCGACGGAAGTGTAGTAGCAATTTCGGGCAATAACTTTCAGATTAATTGGCCAACAGTAGGGGTGAAAACAATTGCCTTAACAGTTACTAATATTGCGACGGGTTGTTCATCAAGTTATTCTGCAACACTCAATGTGAGTTTGAATGTGGCCACAGCTAACTATGCTTTTAGTCAACCTGTTACCTTAAATACCACAGCAAGTGGTATAAGCACCACCTTAACCAGTTTCCCGGCCTTGGTATATATTAAGGAAGATGCATTAAAAGCCGGCGCTGGTTACGTGCAAAATTGCGCCAATAATGTACAGTTCCCTACAGGTGGTACAAGTGGCTATGATTTTGCGTTTACCCTTAGTGGGAGTAATACAGAGCTGTTTTACCAGGTGCAAAATTATGATCCAACTACTGGAACCTTAACCGCATGGGTCCAGATACCATCAATGTCAGCATCATCAAATGTAGCCCTTGCCTTTTACTTTGGGTCAAATGCCCCTAATCACACATCTGCTTTTTCAGCCTACACCTGGCCTACTGATTATATTGGTGTATATCACTTTGATGAAGGTTCAGCCTCTGCAACCGTATTAGACGCCACTATTGCTACCAATAATGCTAGCCAGGCTAACACCGCAGTAGTAAACGGGCAAATAGGATTGGCATACAATTTTAATGGTAGTACAAGCCAAATTATTACAGCAACAACAAATAATAACGTATTAGGCTCATTTACACTTTCAGCTTGGGTTAAGTCAGCAACATTTACTGGCCACACAGACCAAAAAGTTATTACCAATGAGTCGAGCTATTCACTTGGTGGTTATAAAATGAGTTTATATGGTGGTTCGGCTACCACTGTTTACGATGAGGTGGAAACACGATCTAACAATGGTACAGTAAGTCTTGACAGAACAGCCAGCGGCGGTACAGCGTTAAGTGCCGGTGTGTGGTATTATGTTCAGGGGGTGTATGATAATTCTACCGGAACATTTTATTCTTATTTAAACGGTAAGTTAGACAGATCTATGACCGGAGCGGTAGCATCAGGCACCAATGGGCAAAATTTAATTATGGGGTCTGACTTCCTGGCCGGTAACTGGTTTGATGGTGTTATAGATGAATGCCGTATATCAAATGTGGCTAAGTCGGCTGATTGGATTAAAGAAGAATATTATAATCAAACCAATCCAACTACTTATACAACTAGTGGTACTACAATTACAACCAATGCAACTAATGCGGCAGCATTAGGTATACCGGGAGGTTCTATAGTTTATACCTGGACAGGTGCAGGCGGAACGGGTCTTGGAACATTATCAAATTGGACATGTTCTGTATCTGGTAATCCTAACCAGGTGCCACCTTTTGACGGCACTTGTAGTTTGAACATCCCGGGTGGTTTAACTACCTACCCAATATTAACCGCAAACGAAAGTGTTTATGGCTTAACTCTTGGCGCAGGTGCAACCATTAACCTGGCTGGTTATACCTTAAATGTTGGTTGCCATATTTATAATAATGCAGCAGGTGCTTCTCAAATTCTATATGGTAGCAGTACAGGTACCGTTAACTTTAATGGTTCCCTGGCAACACAATATTTTTATGGGAATGGAACAACTACTACATCAAATGTAGCCAACCTAACTTTAAATAATTCGGCAGGAGGCACACTTGATATTACGGGCGGTTCGGTATCGCTTTACAACTCCCTTACAATAACCAAGGGTAATATTTTGGTTGATAATGCAGGCAGTGGCGCATTAACACTGGTTTCAACAGCATCCGGATCAGCGAATGTAAATACCATTCCGAGTCCATATGCAATTACAGGTAATGTGATCGCGCAGCGATATTTTCCTGGCGGAGCAGGCTACAGGTCATATCGTTTGCTTACTTTACCGGTCAACATCAACAGTAGTACCAGCCAAATAAGCACTGAAGCATTTATCGATCTTCATTCCTTGAACGGAGGTATGCTTACAGCCGGGCCAGGTACAGGGTTTTCATATGCTACTGCTACAACTAACCCATTAATGTATTTGTACGATGAATCGCGTGCGCAAAATTTTACAGCATATATAGCAGGCAAAAATGTGGGTATATATGCCATGACAGGAAGCCCAACATACAATGTAACAACCTATGGTACAACCCTGGCTGCAACTAAAAAAACAGGCCAGGTTCCGGTAGGTAATTCGGTACAGGCATATTTTGTTGGTCCGAGTACAGCATCAAATCTAGCGGCTAATCCACCTCTTGCAGCCACAACCTCAGCAACAGGCTATCTTAATCAAGGGACGATCTCTACCTATATTTTCAGTACAGGGAATACAAACTTATCTTATCACTCTGCCGTAAACACGTTGCCGACGCAGGGTTTGGGTTTGAACCAGGTAGGTAATCCCTACCCAAGTACAATAGACCTGGACAGTTTGTATTATGATAACAAAACGGGTAGCGCGGCTATCGGCCCAATGTTTTGGGAGCTGAAGGAACCGAATAATACATTTGTAGCCTACAGTGGTAATCACACCGCATCCACCACAGGTTCACAGCCATATATTGCCAGTGGGCAGGGTTTTTTTGTCCAGGCGATCAGTACTTCCTCCGGGCTTACTTTTTATGAAAAAGATAAAGTAAATGTAACGATTGGCACCAGTACCTCGCCGGTGCTTATCTTAAACCAAAAGAGCAATAACAGTATATCCGCGGCGGAGGCATTACCCTCCGGTTTAGCGGGCCTGCACCTGCAGATCATGCAGGATACGTCGACTTATACGCAAACAGGTATTTATTTTAACCAGAGCTGGAATGATAAATACAGTCCATTAGAAGACGCGATAGATCTGGACGGTACGGCGCCGAAAGTTTACCTGTCGAGCTATTCAAGCGATGGGGCCCGCCTTTGTATTAACGGCCTGGGCAGTTACAGCCAGGGGAAAACGGTAAAGTTATATGCCTCGGCCACCACAAGCGGTACTTATACGATAAGCCTTGCGGACATTAATAATATAGATGCGCTGTACAATGTTTACCTGCGTGATCATAAGCTGAATGATTCGGTAAACCTTCGCAGCACGAATGCGTACAGCTTTACGATCAATACGGGCGATACGAGCACCTATGGAGCGAGCCGTTTTGACCTGGTGCTTGAACGGGAAGCGTTGCCTCCATACCAATTGCTGACCTTTACCGGCCAGAAGATAAGCAGCGGTGTCCAGCTAAACTGGGTGGCCAATAACACAGGTACTTATACCGGCTTTGTATTAGAGAAAGAAGGGCTTAATAATACCTTTACCCCGATTTATACGGTACAGAGCAATAACAACAGCAATTATAATTTTGTGGACAGCAACCCGGTAGTCGGTAATAATATCTATCGTTTGGCACAAAATGATATCAATGGAAATGTTACTTATTCCTCACTGATCACGATCGGGTATAATAGTGTAAGCTCGAATGGTTATTTTAGCGTTTACCCTAACCCATCGAAGGATATGATTAATATATTGGTAAATTCGACAGCTGCAACCACGGCGAACTATACAGCAGATATATACAATACCTCAGGTGGGCTGATGGATCACCGGGTATTAAATACGTATAGCTGGACGGAAGACATCAGCAGCTATAAAGAGGGTGTATACATTATCGTGTTGAAGGATAACAGTGGGGATGTATTAGCAAAATCAAAATTTATAAAAACCAAATAACCGGATTATAAATGTGTACGAGGAATAAAGTTTTCAATAAGGTATTACTATTCATATTTACGGCAGGGATAATAATGTGTCCTGCGATATTGTTTGCACAGGATGAATCCTGCCAGGGGGGTGACCCGACGGGTAGCAGCACGACCTGCCCTTTAGATACCTGGGTATGGGTACTGGTTGCGGCTGCAGCAATATTAGGTGCTGTAATACTTAGTAAAAGACAAAAATTGCAAGAGCGGAGTTAGTATTCTTGCTTAAGAATACTAAGATTCTATTAGTTAGTGGGAAAATTATTACACTAACTGGGAAGCAAATTCTATATCTGCAAATTGGCTCCAAGATGTTTTTTTCTGTTTTTTATTATTATAATCTAACCAAGTATCATCCAATTTCGTAACTAGGGCACTTTTACAGAATTAATATCTTTCAGGGTAGGTACAAGCAGATTTTTAGCATGCTTTTTGAAGAGGGTGTTTTCAACCCAATTGCTTTGAAAACACGATTGCTATTTTTACTTGTTTCATTATGTGTATTGCAATGTAATATAGCTTTAGCTGCTACTACTTATACATGGAAAGGCGGCGCATCGGGTGCTTGGAATGTTGCTACTAATTGGAGTTCATCCGGATCGGCGGGTTATCCGGGTAGTAACTCAGCTGTTACAACTGATATAGCTGTTATTAATACTAATAATGTTAATGTAACATTTAGTGCTGCATTACCTTCAGCATCAATTGATCAGTTACAAATAGGTCAGAATAATACAGTAACCATAACTTTTAGCGGAAACCATACACTACCTATTGCCACCCAATTAACTATAGGTGGTTCGCAAGCAACAAGTTTAACGTTTGCCGGAACAGGCACTAACCTGGGAATTGTAACCATTGGAACCGCCCTTAATTTTGAGTATCAGTCTGCTTTCACAGTAGCTTCGGGTATTACGGTTAATTTTGCCGATGGTTGTAATGTTACAATGAACGGAAATTCACCCAGCATTACCTCGCCAACAATAAATAATAGTGGAACATTAAATTTTAATGGTTCTACAACAGGTTGTAAAATTACAGGGTATTACCAGGAGCTTTACACCAACTCAGGCACAATTAACGCAACCAATACCACATGGAAGTTCGGTACTACCGCACAATCTATACTTAATAATACCGGAACAATTACAATGTCTGCCGGTTCATCTATTACACCCGGTTATCAAGGGCAAATTAATAATAATAGCGGTGGCGTTTTTTATGCCGGTATCACTAATTCTTCGTGCACAATTAATCTTTCCTATCAATCTGCAATTTTAACAAATGCGGGTACCTTCTATTTAGGGCCAACATCTGTACTGAATTTAACTTACTATGCTAATCAGGTAACCAATACGGGTACATTTACTTTACAATCTGATGCCAGTGGATCGGCAACCATAGGAAATATTACCTCTGGAGGATCGCCATATTTAAAAGGACTTTATACTGTACAGCGTTACATTCCTGGAGGGGCAGGATATAGAGGATATAGATTACTTACCTTGCCTGTAAATGTAAACATAGATCCTACAACTACCAATCAGACCGCTAGCGAAGGTTTTATTGATCTTCATTCCTTGAACGGAGGTATGCTTACAGCTGGGCCAGGCACAGGATTTTCATATGCTACCGCTACAGCTAACCCATTAATGTATTTGTATGATGAATCGCGTGCGCAAAATTTCACAGCATATATAGCAGGTAAAAATGTGGGTATATATGCCATGACAGGAAGCCCAACATACAATGTAACAACCTATGGTACAACCCTGGCTGCAACTAAAAAAACAGGCCAGGTTCCGGTAGGTAATTCGGTACAGGCATATTTTGTTGGTCCGAGTACAGCATCAAATCTAGCGGCTAATCCACCTCTTGCAGCCACAACCTCAGCAACAGGCTATCTTAATCAAGGGACGATCTCTACCTATATTTTCAGTACAGGGAATACAAACTTATCTTATCACTCTGCCGTAAACACGTTGCCGACGCAGGGTTTGGGTTTGAACCAGGTAGGTAATCCCTACCCAAGTACAATAGACCTGGACAGTTTGTATTATGATAACAAAACGGGTAGCGCGGCTATCGGCCCAATGTTTTGGGAGCTGAAGGAACCGAATAATACATTTGTAGCCTACAGTGGTAATCACACCGCATCCACCACAGGTTCACAGCCATATATTGCCAGTGGGCAGGGTTTTTTTGTCCAGGCGATCAGTACTTCCTCCGGGCTTACTTTTTATGAAAAAGATAAAGTAAATGTAACGATTGGCACCAGTACCTCGCCGGTGCTTATCTTAAACCAAAAGAGCAATAACAGTATATCCGCGGCGGAGGCATTACCCTCCGGTTTAGCGGGCCTGCACCTGCAGATCATGCAGGATACGTCGACTTATACGCAAACAGGTATTTATTTTAACCAGAGCTGGAATGATAAATACAGTCCATTAGAAGACGCGATAGATCTGGACGGTACGGCGCCGAAAGTTTACCTGTCGAGCTATTCAAGCGATGGGGCCCGCCTTTGTATTAACGGCCTGGGCAGTTACAGCCAGGGGAAAACGGTAAAGTTATATGCCTCGGCCACCACAAGCGGTACTTATACGATAAGCCTTGCGGACATTAATAATATAGATGCGCTGTACAATGTTTACCTGCGTGATCATAAGCTGAATGATTCGGTAAACCTTCGCAGCACGAATGCGTACAGCTTTACGATCAATACGGGCGATACGAGCACCTATGGAGCGAGCCGTTTTGACCTGGTGCTTGAACGGGAAGCGTTGCCTCCATACCAATTGCTGACCTTTACCGGCCAGAAGATAAGCAGCGGTGTCCAGCTAAACTGGGTGGCCAATAACACAGGTACTTATACCGGCTTTGTATTAGAGAAAGAAGGGCTTAATAATACCTTTACCCCGATTTATACGGTACAGAGCAATAACAACAGCAATTATAATTTTGTGGACAGCAACCCGGTAGTCGGTAATAATATCTATCGTTTGGCACAAAATGATATCAATGGAAATGTTACTTATTCCTCACTGATCACGATCGGGTATAATAGTGTAAGCTCGAATGGTTATTTTAGCGTTTACCCTAACCCATCGAAGGATATGATTAATATATTGGTAAATTCGACAGCTGCAACCACGGCGAACTATACAGCAGATATATACAATACCTCAGGTGGGCTGATGGATCACCGGGTATTAAATACGTATAGCTGGACGGAAGACATCAGCAGCTATAAAGAGGGTGTATACATTATCGTGTTGAAGGATAACAGTGGGGATGTATTAGCAAAATCAAAATTTATAAAAACCAAATAACCGGATTATAAATGTGTACGAGGAATAAAGTTTTCAATAAGGTATTACTATTCATATTTACGGCAGGGATAATAATGTGTCCTGCGATATTGTTTGCACAGGATGAATC
>Ga0206809_1058_pt1 | contig 23958 bp, 12 predicted proteins | sample Alteio_BWOrgCont_55_FD_152903 | JGI IMG/M metagenome (GOLD analysis project Ga0206809, IMG submission 152903) | Enriched cells from forest soil in Barre Woods Harvard Forest LTER site, Petersham, Massachusetts, United States -... | ecosystem: Environmental > Terrestrial > Soil > Temperate forest >... | reverse complement strand
CACTAAAACCGGGATCAAGAAATAGTTTGGCAGGTGTGAAGGTTTTAAAATCTTTAGTGATGGTGTAGTATAGGCGATGATTATTATTCTCATCCTCCTCGCCTTTGGCAAAACGGAATGGTACTGTTGATGCCCAGGTTATTATAAACTGATTTTGGGTATCGTCATAAAATAACTCTGGCGCCCATGCATTAACGGCAGTTGGTTCGTCAGCCATTACATTTATGTGCTGCTCAGGCGACCAATGGATTAAATCTGAAGATTCAGCGTAGCCTATACCTATATCATTTTTCCATCCGGTTGTCCAAACCAGGTGATAAATACCATCCGGGCCTTGTTCTATTGAAGGATCACGGATGATCTTGGCATCTCCTACTTCCGGCTTTATGAAGATGTGGTTAAGATCCGTCCAGTGATAAGCATCATGACTGTATAACAATCTTAACCCGGCACTTGCAGGCTCGTTAAAGGATGTAAAAAGGTACACATCTTTTTTGCTTTTACAGGAAAACAATAACATCCCTGCTAACACAAAAAGGTATATTTTTTTAGATCCCAACATAACTATTTAAATACGGTTTATATAGCATCAAGTATCAATACCCAGTCGTTACCATTTGCAGGTTGGCCGGGAGGATTGAACTTTGCTGTTTTTAATTTGTTAAAAGTGCCGATAATCGTGGTTTCGCCATTGCGCGGATTATACCACGATGCCTTTATTTTTTTACCCGGCAATTGCCCGGTATTTATATCCATATTACGGCCGGTGTAGGTATAAATAAAAGCATAATCCTTACCCCGGGTAGCTATCAGCCTGTTATACCGCTGGCCTTGATTAGCTGCGATTAATGATTGAGCAGGTACACGCTCAAAATAAGGGCGTGAGAGCATTAATTTTTCTAAGTAGACCATTTGCTGTGCACCGGGATCATTGATGGATTTATACCAGTAATCTTTTGAGCCATAAGCGCTGCCTTTATCTTTTGGGTTATGCATTTGCATTACATCGTTATTACCATAAGTATAACCGCATGCTCCTGCAAAAACCGACCAATAACCGTAACGCCTTACATCAGCATCTGTCCAACGAGGCAGGGTTATATCATGTAACCCATAGGGGATTTTTTCGTATGATGGCTCGGCATCCAATGTGGGTTTAATTGGTGTTTTGTTGTAATCGTTTTGAATATAGCGCCAATTATCCTCGCCATAATGGAGATCATTTTTCGAGGTATCCTGGCTGTAATTCCGGTGCCCGGATTGAATACTGTTAAAGCTTAACCAAGGTTCATTATGAAACCAGATTGATGATTCTGTCCTTCCACGGGGATGGAAAGTTATCAAATGATTCGGATCAATTGCGTGAATAGTATTGCCAATGGTATTCCAAACTTTTATGGAATCGCTGCCTGGTATATCGCCCCCATTCATCCAAATCACATTACTGTATGATTTATAACGATTGGTCAGGAATGTCGCGTATGTTTTAGCCTGATTTTGGTTGATATGCGCTGATTTTACAACCGAACCCCAAACCGGAACCAAAGCAATGTAGATACCTTTCTCTTCAGCCTTTTTTAATACCCAATCAATGTTGTTCCAATAGTTATTTGGAGAATTGGCATCGGCGATTTTAGGATTGGTGATATTCCTGTTGTTCAGGGCTGAATCGCCGTAAAAATCCGTTTCAGAAAGGCTGTGTAAAACCATTACCTGTATTACATTGAACCCTTGTTTACGGCGCGTTTCCAGATATTTCTCAGCATCCTCGCGATTTAGCTTGGAGAACAAAAGCCATCCAGTATCACCCATCCAAAAGAAAGGTTTATTATCAGCCTGAAAAAAGCGGTGATTGGCCGATACTTTCAATTCGGACAATACTTCTGCTTGCTGGCCTTTTATAGAAAGAAGCACACAAGAAATAATACCTACAAGAACAATATTTTTAAACATATTATTTAAATGCGGACAAGCCATAAAATAGCTTCTCCCGTTCCGGGATTTTTAATTTCGGTATTGCTACCGCCTTTTACCTGCTCTTCATCCTGCAAAACCTCACCCGTTTTTGGATTGATCCATTTTGCTTTATAAGTTGCGTTTGCAGCCAGATCAAGATGAATGCTATTGGTATTGCTGTAAACGATATAACCTTTTGCTACATTACCCAAGGCCCATTGATCTTTCGGGCTACCCGGCAGATCTACGCTTTGCATTGCAGATGCAGCGGTTAAAAATTGTTTGTCTGTTGTGGCAGGCAATGCAGGCAATGATCCTCCTGCTATGAATACTGCCCAACCGAAATGTTCATAGGCATCAGCTGAATATAAAACTGCTTTAGCCGGATATTTCTCCTTGTACTCATGCACCGCGTGATAGACATCTTCAAAGGTTGGCGCTTTAGGTTTATAAATACGCTCTTGCTGGCGCGGTGCAAGGCTTTGGCCGCCCTGTGGAGCGTAAAGCTTACCATTGCCCTCATAATACCAGTAGCGAATATCTATCGCATCAATTACAGAAGCTTTCGCCGGATCGGCAAGGATAGCATCCTGCACATCTTTTGTTGCGCCAAGACAAATAATTTCTTTCTTTTTATGGGTTAGTTCCCATTGTTTAATGGTTTCAACCCAAAACTACATAAAATGCAATGGCCCTGTAAACTCAGCGCTTATAGATTGGATAACCCCATTGTTGTCAGCAAAGTTGTCCATACATTTATTGATGTAGGCTATTAACAGTTTGCGCCTTGTAGGTTCGGTTTCATCATAAAACTGTTCGGCCATAAACTGGCGTTTGTCGCCTGCATAATTAACCGGCTCAGGGAAACCTGTACTGTTGATGTTATTGGCTGTGCGCCACGGGAAATCAGCATAATGCGCACCTGCTTCAATAATATTGTGCTGGAAGAAATTGTTGTGAAATAGTACTAAACCCTTTTCGTCAGCAATATTGGCAAACTGTTTAAGCCTGCTCCAGTACCAGGTATTGTATTTAGTAAGATCATACTTGCTTAAACCATCCCAAGCCAGTTCTTTTCCGCTACGCTGGAAAGGCAATTCATAAAACGGCGGCCATACGTCACCATCCATACGACGGATACGTTCGTGGTCATCTCTGCGACGCTCATACCATAAACCGTAATTATGCTCAAGCACAATGATATTATCTTTCTGCATCCAGGAGGCTACATCGTCCAAATTATCAGTTAAACCTGTGCCGGTACGCCCGGGAACCCAACGTGTAATATCAGGTTTAGCCTCTTTTAAATAATCAGGTTTAACAGTACCGCTCCACCATGGCGCTTCAAAATGCTTGCCTTCTAAAACTGTTGTACCACGTACTATCCATCCATTGGTGATACTCATTTTAGGGGCCATTGTTGGTAAAGCAGGCTGCTTATAGCCTATAACATCGATGTTTTTGGCACCAGCTGAAGCAATACTAATGGGATTTCTTTTTGGTGCTTCATCAACCCAATCACCTATAGTAGTAGCGGGTTTTCGGGCAGCAGCCAGAAGCGCAGCGGCCTCGGCAACTGTTGGGCTGCTTGATGGCTCTGTTTCTATGCGCAATATACCTGCCTGCTGACTAACATCTTTGTTTAAACGATCAGCCAGTTGCGCGTAGTAAAAACTGCGTGGGCTGAGTATCTCGTTTGATGCTTGCCAGTAACCATCACCCCCAAATTGTGCCCATGTACCGAAGGCCCAATTTTGGGCTGTGGGTGGTTGATAACAGTCTACGTGTGCAGCACTGCAATTCCATAATACGCTGTTGGCGATATTCCAGCCTGCTCCTTGTTCATCCTGACCTTTGTTCATATAGCTTAATGGCTCGCCATCAATATTCGCTATATCAAACAAAACACCTGACGACCAGCTATCTATACCGCCGCTGTAGCCTAAAGATTGCCATGCGCTACATTGCACAAAAGCAGTAGGCCCGGGAGTACAATAACCGGTTGCAAAATCATGGATACCATTTACGGAGTAAAGGCGCTGAAAAAGTGTTTGGCCTCCAGTTGTCCAGAAGGTATAGCGGCGCTGGCCACCTATCTCGGATATTGGTGACAGCGATTTACAATCTTCAACAGTAACGCGGTTAGCTGTTTCCTGTACAAAAACAGCTGAACCCGCGAAATGCTCAAAAATCACCTGGCGAACCCAGGCGTCTGAAACATTTTCCATTGTGATGGCCATCCAACGATGGGCTTCATCTTTAGGGTTGCTTACATCATAAGTTGATTGTAAACGAATATTTTCAATGCCGACCCTGTCAATTCTGCCCGGCCAGTCATATTTAGCTATCAGACCGCCTCCATAGGCGCTATCTAAAGCTGTAGTAATAGGTGCATCAATAGTAACGGTATTACCATTAATGGATGTTATTTTTCTATCCCAGTAAATATCACGCTCACCGGGTTTCCATGCTAAAGCGGTTAAATCGCCGCCGAAATGATCCGTGCCTAACGCTGTGATCCAAGCCTGTGTGCTTGGCCTGTGTATCACGATCATATCTCCCGCTTTTAAACTTTCGGGATTAGCTACATTAAATGTAAATGCATTTACAGGCACATACCCGTCTGTAATTTTAATTTCTTTTGATTTTTTTCTATCGTTTTTACCGGCTACCTGTATTAAGGTCGCGCGGTCTTTTCCTGCACCAAGCAATATAGTACCATCGTTCCCCATTCCGCTACCGCGAAGTACAACGCCTGATGCATTTATTTTTAAGCTTCCGTAAACTTCATAAACACCTTTATTCAATAGTACCGCGCCGCGAAAACCATTTGCATCCGCAGGTAAATTGGCCACATAATCTAATGCAGATTGGATACGTAAAGTGGCATCGCCTTTTTTATTGGGAACTACTACCTGTACCGGCATGAAAGGAATAGGCTGATTAGAAGCCATATAGCCGCAATACGAAAAATCGAGTATACGATCACCATTAGCATCTGCCTTATAAACCAGTTTACCGTCTTTTGAGACGGTAACTGGTGCTTGTTCTTTTTGCGATTTCTTGTTTTTTTGCGCCATTGCGGGGGAACAAAATATTCCCCCAATCAATAGCGACATCAATAAACCGACTGTACTATCTTTTAAAATTCTCATTTTTTAACTAACGGAATTAATTCAATTTACCTGAACCTGGCATAGGGTGCTCTGCACGGTCGGCCACTGTATTCAAATATACTTCGATATTGCTATAACCTCCGCCATTTTTAGCAGGTTTAGCGGCATCACTTGGATCATGTGGATTTAAACCATGCGCGATTTCCCATGAATCAGGAATACCGTCATTATCGCTATCCTTGTAAGGAGTTCCTTTATACTCAGGATAGCCTCCTACTTGCCAAGGTGCTGTTATAATCCCTAGTTTGTAAGAATCTTTTGGCAATTTTCTTACTTTGAACTGGAAATCAGTGTCAGTTTTCATTTCCTTGTAAGTGATTTTACCTGTTCTTACCTGTTCTGCAATACGTAAATCAACTGCATCACGGTGTGGTAAAGTCGCTCCGGCATTGTTAACTACGAATTTGTAAGCATCCTGTGCCGACATAATAGTTACCGGCGCCATTGGGAACGGTTCATCAGATTTCATGTAGTCTTTATATTTACCTGCATCAGGTAATTCCTTACCACCATCTTCTTCAACCTGGATACCGCCTTTCCACGGATCTTTAGTTATTTCAGGATAGCCTTCCATTATGTTACCACTGGCATATACACGGCCAAAGAATTTTTCTTTGAGTTTGCTTCGGCCTGATTCCGGTTTTAATATACGGTGGCCTACTGGTGCATCTTTAGGTGTTACCGGACCCGGTTTGAAATAATTGTTGATGATATTAAAGTTAGTAGTGTAATCGCCACCATCCATTGAGCGGTGATGCCAGTTAAATACTACGTTATTTACAAATGTGTAAATACCATTCCAGCCAACTGAAGGGTTACGGCCTGTGTTATCAGCCCACATATTACGAATCAATGTACTATTCTCGCCACCGGTGGTACTACCAAAGGAGTGATTCCAGTAATCCAGAGCTTCGGCGTAGATACAGTTTTGTATAGTGATATTAACTGTACCCAGTTTTTCAGCTATCATGCCGGCTCCAGGATCAAACATGTGGCGGTACATAGAGAAATTCTCATCCAAACCCCAGCTTGTAGAAGTATGGTCGACAATGATATTACCAACAGGATCACCACCTAAAGCATCATCGCGGCGGCCAACGTTGGTTTCACCTCTTCTGAAACGCATGTAACGGATAATCACGTCGTGTGTATTTACCCAGAATGATTCACCAGCCACGCATACACCGTCGCCGGGAGCTGTTTGACCTTCGATAGTGATGTAAGGAGCCCTTACTATGATAGGCGATTTAATATGGATAATACCAGCCACGTTAAATACGATAATACGCGCACCACCTTGTTCACAAGCCCAGCGTAAAGTACCCGGACCATCGTCAGCAAGGCTGGTTACTACATAAACTTTACCACCGCGACCACCAAAAGTAAATTTACCACCACCTTCGGCACCGGGGAATGCAGGTATTTTAGCTTGCGGCAAATCTGTAGGCCTACCAGCCCATGGTACATAAACCTTTCCTCTGCGCTGATCTGCCTGCACAATAGGTAGTGCCACAGCCCACGCCGAATCTGAATGGCGCATTGCTTTGGCCATCATTGAATCACTCTCAGCCTGAACGTTTTTGGGAACGTGAGGGTATTGAGCAAATGCACAATTGGCCAAACCCATCATCGCCGCCAACAAAAATAAACCTGTCTTCTTTTTCATAATTAATTGTATGTAATCGTATTAAATCAAGGAACAGGTTATACGCCTGCTCCTTGATATTATTGCTAGTTCGTAGGATTGAATGGCCCACCCCAGGTATTATTTTGCTGGAGATTCGGATCGCTTATAATCGCGTTAGGAGTGATACCAAAAAAGTAATCTGCGGGCTGGAAAGCAATAGGCGTAACATCCAGGTAAAATAATTCACCTAATGCGCTACTAGAGCCAACGGTCACAGGAGAGTAACTAAAATACTGTGTGTAAATAGCATCAAGGCCTTCGCTGGTTACTAAGTTATTGCGTGTAGCTGAAAGGTAATCAGTATAGGGGCTGCCATTAGGCTTCAATACAATCGTTAATCCTTCTCTTTTTATCCCATTCAGGGTGCTCTCCAATAATTTCCAACGTCTCAAATCCCAATAACGTTTGCCCTCATAGGCGAATTCTATTTGCCTTTCATACAATACAGCCATTGCGAGGCTGGTGCCTGTTAAACCCGTGGTAAGCCCGTACATGTTATCAGATCCTGCTTCAATACCCGCTCTTTTGCGTATCGCTATCAGATCGTTATAAGCAACTGTTGGGTTACCGATCATGGCGGCAGCTTCAGCCTGGTTTAACAATACCTCAGCATACCTGATCTCTTGCCAATTAATGCCTGAATAAGGAAGATTTGCAAGTGACAGATTTGGATCAACGGCCTTACGGCAATAAAATCCTGTTGAACTAGCTCCGGAAGCTTCGGTTGTAGCTGTTTTTGTGCTTGATGTATAATAATAATAAGTCCATAACCGGTTAGTTGTACTGCCTTGTAATGGCCATAAACAACCGTTATAGGCTATAGTTTGCGCAAAACGAGGATCGCGATTGTCATAAAAATGTACCGGATCCCAAGGATATTTAGTTGAAGAATTAGGTGTACTACCAGTTAAATTAGGTACTTTTCCATCTGCCATAGGGAATGCTATTACTTCATTCCAAGTTGGCGCATTGGAACCACTTCCACCTAATGATTTAGGGGTATTTGATTCTGTTAAGGTATTATTAAACCCGAGATTTTGATCATTAAGCGTATTATATTCCGTAACCATTACAGCTTCAGGATTTACAGGAAGCGCAATTGCAGCACCGGTGCTTGTACCGCCTTGTGTAGTCCACATAGTTACATCCCATTTTGGATAAAGGCCATAACCGCTTGCAGTTAATGTGGTAATAGCATTAGTACTGGCGGTGTAGGCAGCCTGCCAGCGACTTGCATCATTATTAACATTAAACTGCGGGCTTGCCCAGGTTAATAGCACCCTACCAAGGAATGCTTGTGCGGCCCCTCTTGTAATACGGCCATAATCCTGTCCTGGCCAATTGTTAGGAAGATATACGATAGCAGTATCAAGATCGGCAATGATTTGATTGAACGTTTGTGTTGTAGTATTACGGGGTAATTCGTCGGCCTGTTTTGCAGCGTTACCAACAACAGGTAATGGTGTTAAAACCAGTGGTACGCCACCGTATAACCTAACTAAATCGAAGTAGCGGTATGCCCTCCAGAACAACGCCTGGGCTTTAAACCTATTTTTAGTAGGAACAGGTATCGGACTTGCCGGCAAGTTTGATATAAAATCGTTTATGTTGCGAATTTTGGCATAGTTATTATTATTTGCATTAGCTGAACCCAAATCTCCAACCGTAGACGTAGTGACCGTACCAAGAGTAAATGTATTGCTTGAATAAGTTTCTTCTGTTAAGTTACCAGGACCAGTGGTACTGATGGTACTGAGCGAACCACCGTTACCCGCCCATCCTGGTAGGTTGGCCGTATAAATTGAATTAATATACTGTACCGCTACCACTGAATCGCTAAACAAAAGCGTTGCGGTATAAGTAGATTCGGGTACTTTATCGTCAAGTACTTTTTTACAACTTGTTATATCCAGCAGCGCCATTGAAAACAGGCCTGCTAATGCTATGTAATATAATTTTTTCATTTTTTTAATTATTAAAAACCTGCATTTATACCTAATGTAATTGTCCTCTGCTCCGGATAAACATTCACTCCCGATCCCGGTGCCCTGTAAGACTCTGGGTATGGGTTAACTAAATATGCAACATTGGTACATTGTGCAAATAAACGTGCGCTTGCAAGACCTATATGCTTTATCCAATTTCCAGGTATTGCATAGGATATATTAGCTTGTGAGATATTCCAGCTAAAACTGCTGATAAACCAGAAATTACTTGTTACTGAATAATCAGCATAATAATAAGGAGCAGGTAATTTAGCATTCGGCGTTTGAGGTGTCCAGTACCCTTCATTCCATAGCGCAGTCCTGTTTTCTTGCAAATCGCCATGAGCCGAATAATATGTACCATAGTCATAACTACCCAACTGGCCGGTACCGCCCCACGAAAGGCCGGTATTAACACTTATGCTAAAAGATTTGTATGTTACCCCGTAATTAAATCCTAACCCATTATGGTTGCTTGATTTATTGCTCAGGTATTTTTCGTCTGCGTATGCATTTGTGCTTGAGGGGCCTATTATACCGTTATGATCCAAGTCGGCATAATTGATCATACCGGGTGCGGGTGTTAAGCCAAATATTTTAACGTTGCTTGCACCACCGGCTTCTGCTGCCCGGGAGGCGATGATAGCATTAGCTTGTGCTTGCGTGCGGATCAAACCTAAACTTTGATAACCAAATACACCACCATCATCAGATTTTCCGTCGCGATCCTGGGCAGTACCTATTATACCTGCAGCCTGCGGCACCAGGATATCTTTATCATCACTCCAGTTGTAAAATGCTGTAACGTTATAGCTCCAATCCTGGTTTATGTGGTCTCTCCATGTAATGGTAATTTCTGTACCAAAGTTGTTTACTGAACCATAATTTTCTACCGGCGCTGTATTGCCAACAGTTAAAGGTGTAGCAGCAGAAGTGGCTGCAAGCATGTCATAAGCGTGTGTAAAATAATAATCAGCGGTTACTGCCAAACGGTTCTTCAAAAATGCTGCATCCACACCATAGTCCGTCTCGAATTTATGATCCCAGGTAGCATCCGGGTTCGGAAGTGCGGCCGCCGTAATACCATTGCCCCGGCTTCCTTCAGCAAACACGGCACCTCCACTGCTGCCTTGTCCTATATTGTATTGTTGAAAATACTCATAAGCAGATTTGTTTACAGAAGATGTTCCTAATAAACCCCAATCTCCACGTACTTTTAACTGATCAACCCAAGGGGCAAACTCTTTAAAAAATGGTTCATTCGAGATTACCCAACCTGCCGATACCTGCCCAAATCCTCCCCACCTTTTACCAGGTGCGAAGTATGTTGTACCATCTTCACGGCCAGTAAGCTGTAAAAGATAAGTTCCATCGTAGTCATAATTTAAACGCTGTATAAATGATTCAAAGGCATACTCGTACACAATGCTATTGGCCTGATTTACGGTTTGAGTACCTGTGGCAAAATTATCATTTGGTAAAGCCCCTATAATAGGGTTTGTAATTGATGTAACTACCCCATCCCCGCTATTGCCCGTCTGCTCGTATAGTGCCAATGCAGTTATGTTGTTTTTACCGAAACTGTGCTGGTAATTAAGCTTTGCGTCTAACTGATAGCTTTTTACAAGGTCAGGACTGAATGTAACATCATCTCCGTTGGAAATTGGCTTTGCAGTTCCTATCGTTCCGCCTGGTATATGATCATTATCGCCTGTTCCTGAATATGTGTAATAAGTAAATGCAGTTCCGTATTGTGATGAAAAGGCTGTATTTATATTATCATTGAATGAAAAGCCTGCCGACAAACCCTTAATGCCAGGTATTTCGTAATCAACATGGGCCAAAAAGTTGGTAACGTAGTCAGGTTGTTGTTCAAAGTTATTTGAGCTTTGTAAAAGCGGGAAGTTTACAAGATCAATTGTGTTTGCAACACTACTGTTTCCAACCGAGTACACAGGGTTCCCATTTATAAAATATGGCATCCATGGCAAGTGCTCACCAAGTATCAAAACGTCATTATTAAGACTTTCTGATGGATATTTCATCCAAAATTCCTTTGCAAATGAATAATCAAAACTAAGGTTAACGCCAACTGTTAAACCTTTTGCAGGTTTTGTTTCGACATTTGCGCGCAAGCCCCATTTGTAATTTTCAAGGCCTGAAAAATTGGAGTTTTGATTTGTAAAATTACCTGATATAAAATAGGTCGCCTTATCAGTACCGCCTGACACATTTAAATTTTCATGTTCAACATCGGCTGCGTGAAAATAGTTTTTAAGCCAGTTCTGGTTATTGGCCGGATTGGAGAAATAGGCCAATTCGTCTGGCGTATACCAAGCGGTATTCAATTTATTGTTTACTATATCGTAACCATCAGCTTTAAGCGAATCACCTGTAAGTGCACCAGTCGGCGACATAACACTCGTTTGTGTGTAGGCATTGCTCCATTTGGCCATTTCTGCACCAGTAAGGTATTTTGGCAGTTGCATGGCATTTGAGGTACCAAATTGGCTTGAAAAACTAATCTTTGGCGCGCCTATCCTTCCTTTTTTGGTACGCACTATAATTGCTCCATTGGCACCGTTTACACCATAAACGGCAGCTTCGGCATCCTTTAATATAGAGATACTTTCAATCTCACTCGCATCTAAAAGATCAAAATCTGCCATGGTACGCTGTACATCATCAATAATGAAAAGCGGAGTAGTAATGCCTCCATTTGAATTGAGCGTTACAGGATTACGGATTGTTACGCTTGATGTTGGCTGGCCTGGTCGGGCATTTTCGGTTATATTCAGACTAGGGGTTTGCCCAGACAAAGTACCAAGAAAGTTAAGACCAGGTATATCCTGAACATCTTTAGGACTAATAGTGGCTACCGACCCTGTTAAAGTGGATTTCTTTTGCGTACCGTAACCTACTACTACAACTTCATCAAGACTACTGGCAGAAGCTACCAACTTAAAATCTGCATTTTTTTCGCCTACTTTTAAGGTTTTCGATTGATAGGAATAGCCAACAAAACTTACACCTATTACAACGTTTTGTAAGTTGGTTACTTTTATGGCGTACTTGCCATTTACATCGGTAACGGTGGCTGCACTACTACCTTTAACCTGTACCGTTACGCCGGGTAGCGGTTGATTTTTTTCATCGAGGACTGTACCTGAGACAGTTCGATTCTGTGCTTTTAGCACGTTGCTGATGCTGAGCAGCAGCAACACTAAAAATAAAAGGTAAATTTTTCTCATAAAAAATTAGGTTAATTTATAATTGGTATATATTTAGGGCTCATTTAATAATACTTCTCACTTTATTATTAAACTCTTTTATTATCCTTTTTGATCCGATTTGTCTTTAATACGCTGCTGCCATTCGGCTGCTTCTTTCTTCATATCATACCCTTGGGCTGATAAATAGTTGTTAATCCTTCCTTTGTATTTACCAAACCAGGCATGTTTTTTTTCTGATGATTCCGCATCTATGGCGTGCTCCCTTGCTTCAACCAGCCATGTTTTAATTTGCGTTTTTTGTACATCGCTTAAGTTTGGTATTTCATCCAGGTAGGCGTTATAAGTTAAAGGCAATATCCTGTAGGTCATTTGATCTTTAACCTCCTCAATCTGCTCATTGTTTAACTCGGTGCTAAGTTTTGCTAAATAAGTACTGTGTAGCTTATCAAGTTGCTTATCCACATTGCTGTCAATTGCGGCTATTTGTGTATTAGCGGTAGTTTTATCATCACCCTGTTTTGATTTTATATCTTTTACTTGTTGATTGCGGGTGTCATGTATAGCGCTTAAGTCGCGGTATTGATCTACTATAATAGCAACTACGCGTTTAAACTTTACAGAATCAGTAATGTTAAGCGCTGTAACGATCTTTTCTGATCTTTTGGTAATTACTTGTGTATAATTTGCCTGTTCATTAGCATCTGTGCTTTGAGCATAGGTAAAGCTAATACTGCATAATGTTAATCCGGCTATCAAAAGGTATTTCTTCATTATTATATAGTATATCAAAAATGGTTTATATAAATTCTCACTTTATTATCCAATTATCAACAGGATAATTGTATTAAAAACACTAATTAATTATTCAACTAAACATCAAATACTTAATCCAGAAAAAATAATATATATAATTATTAATTGGTTTTATAATCATGCAGACATGCAATGCATTTAGACTGTCTACAATAACAAATATCATTGAAACGTAATTGTTATTACTACCCATATTTATCAACTTATTGTATCATCTTATCATAAGGATAATTAGTGTATATAGCAGTATATTTACATTGTATTTTACCAGGATACTTGATGGGATCAACTTTTTTTCAGTAAATTTAAAATCTCAACCCGGATAGCCAATTATTTCCAAGCCAATTATCTGATTATTATTTTAGTAGATTTTAGTTCAAAATGAAACCACATTTTCTTAAAGTAGCTGTACAACCGCAAAATTCCTTTAGCATAAGGCATGATATTTTGCCTACCTTCAGGGGCATATGGCACTATCATCCGGAGCTTGAACTGCACTATGTTATAAAAGGAGAAGGCGTACGTTTTATTGGTGATAATATCAGCAACTTTTCTTCGGGAGAAATATTGCTGCTAGGAGAAAAACTACCGCATTGCTGGCGTTGTAAAGAAGAGTACTTCCAACCGGATTCCGGACTCAATGTAGAAGTGATTGTTATACACTTTTTGCCTGATTGCCTTGGGCGATATTTATTGAATTTACCGGAAGCCTATTTGCTGCCTAAACTTTTTGAAAAGGCTAAAAACGGCCTCATTATAAATGGCAAAGCTAAAGAAGAACTGAAGCAATTAATGCACCGCGCGGTAAATGCCAATAACCTGGATAGGATTATTGTGCTGCTATCTATACTTAAAGTTTTAGCTGAGAATGAGGATTCTGAACCGATAACATTATCGCATAACGAATTTCATCAATCAAACGAATTAGATACTATACGCCTTAATAAAGTTTGCTCATATACCCTGACTAATTATAAGAAGGAAATAAGCTTAAACGAGATTGCTGCAATTGGCAACCTGAGTGTTACATCCTTTTGCAGGTATTTTAAGTTGATGACCAAAAAGACATTCTCCGACTTTTTAACAGAGATAAGGATAAGCCATGCCTGCCGGTTTTTGATTGAGGATAAATTGCCTACAGAAGTGATTTGTTTTGAGTGTGGTTTTAACAATATTTCTAACTTTTACCGACACTTTAAAAAAGTAACCGGCATGACTCCGCTGGAATATAAGAGAAGATATTTGAAAGGGCAAACCACTCATGTTGTTGCTCAAAGCGCTTAATCTACTTTGCGTTCAAAGCTAAAGTTGATGGCATTAGACCGTTTGAGGTAGCTTCTACTAAAACCTCCCCTTTTGTTTTTCGCGAGCGTACTATCAGCAGGCACATACCGTGGAATGCTTTGCGGTAACTTGCTTTAAATGGTTCCATACTTATTTGGGAGCCATTATCAACGCCTGCTATGTCTGCAGGGCCTTTTATTTTAAAATTAACGAGGTTTTCGGCATCGGGGATTATGTTTCCATTTTTATCCAAAACTTTTACCGTAATAAATGACAGGTCGTTGCCATCAGCATGTATAGATTTCCTGTCGGCAACTAGTTGAATTTTCGCAGGTGCACCCGCTGTATGAATTTCTTGTGATAATACGATCTTTCCATTTTTACGGGATATTGCTTTTAATGTGCCCGGCTCAAATTTCACTTTCCATGACACATGCAGGTTATCTCCTTGTTTTTTCTTTATGCCTACTGATTTGCCATTTAAAAAGAGTTCCACTTCGTCGGCCTGGCTATAATACGCCCAAACATCAACCAGTTGGCCCGGTTTCCAGTTCCAATGAGGCAACAGGTGCAGAATGGGCTTATCCGTCCACTCGCTTTGGTACATATAATAAACATCTTTGGGGAAGCCAGCCAAATCAACAATACCAAAATATGAACTGCGGGCAGACCATGGATATGGCGTTGGTTCGCCCAGGTAATCGAAGCCCGTCCAGATAAAAAGGCCGGAAAGAAAGTCGTATTTTTTAATAATCTTCCAAGTTTCCTCGTGCGTTGAACCCCAGTAAGCAGCTACATTATCATAGGCGGTAACCCCGAATTGAGCATTACCTTGTGTAAAAGGAATTTTTGAACTTTGTGGCCAATGGCGGGTAGTATCGGTTGGTGTATCATAAAATCCACGGGTTTCCAACGCCGACATGGTTTCCGTAGCGATAAATTTTTGGTTGGGGTAGTTTTTCAAAAAATCAGCATATACTTCCTGGTGATAGTTTAGGCCAACCAAATCCAAAGCATCCGATTGATAGATGTAATTTTTATGCGGATCGGATTCGCTTAAAGCGGAGGTAACCAGCCTGGTATTGTCAATATTCTTTACAATTTTAACCAGTTCTCGGGTTATTGAGATGCCGGTGCTGTCAAGCTGTTCGCGAATCTCGTTGCCTATGCTCCAGATAAAAACACAAGGATGGTTACGATCGCGCAGGATTTGATCTGTTAAATCCTGTTTGTGCCATTGGGGCCAGTCTTCATGGTAATCGTGTTTGTTCTTTTTCTTAGCCCACATATCAAATGCTTCATCCATCACCAAAAAGCCCATTTTATCGCAGAGGTTTAAAAACTCTGGTGCCGGTGGATTGTGGGAAGTGCGTATAGCATTACAACCCATTTGTTTTAGGATTTGCAGCTGCCTTTCAATTGCACGGGTATTAACTGCCGCGCCTAAAGCTCCTAAATCGTGATGCATACAAACACCTTTTATTTTCATGTGGACACCGTTTAGGGAGAAGCCCTTTTCACTATCGAACTTAAAAGACCGTATGCCTATGTTAACTTGATAATCGTCCAATAATTCGTTCCCCTTAAATAACTGCAAAACGACTTTATATAAATACGGATGATCGGAAGACCATAAAATGGGATTTTTAATTACTACATCTCTAATGGCACCAACCTGATTAATTGATGATAAATTATCGGCAACAACTTTGCCCTTTTCATCATAGATAACAGTTTTTAAATTCAGGTTTTTATCGGTAGATGATATGCCGGTTTTGATATTTACAGTTGCGCTATGATCACTGATTTGTGGCGTGGTTATAAAAGTGCCCCATTGTTTAAAATGAGTTTTATTTATGGTAGTAAACCATACATTACGATAAATACCGGAGCCACTATACCAGCGTGAGTTCGGCTGTTCAGAATTATCAACCCTTACGGCGATAACATTTGTTTGATTGCCAAATTTTAAATAACCGGTAAGGTCATAATTGAAAGAGATATAACCATTAGGTCTTTTACCCAGGTAATGCCCGTTTATCCAAACTTCGCTGTTACGGTAAACGCCATCGAAATTGATGATGATATTTTTGTTTTTTGAAGATTCAGGTAACCGGAATGTTTTGCGATACCAACCAATCCCGGTAGGCAAACCACCTTCGCTTGCTGTGGATGTGTTTTTTTGGCTAAAACTGCCTTCTATGCTCCAATCATGCGGTAAATCAAGGGTACGCCATTTTCTGTCGTTAAATGTGTTGTTTTTGGCTAAACTGTCATCGCCCAGCATAAACTTCCAAGTACTATCGAAATTTTCGACTTTTCGTACAGATTGTGCAGATGCGCTAAACCATCCTGCAAAAACAAAACTGATGAAAACAAAAAACAGCTTCATATAATGGTTATTTTTTGATTTTGACAGGAGGTGCGATAAAATTCAATGTGCTTTTGCCCATATCTTTTGATGTGGCTACCGCGATGCCACGTTGCTGTGATTTATTAACCGCGCAGTAAAAATGATAGACAACACCTTTCCAGTATATCACCTCGGATTTATGCGCGAATTCATTATCAAAAGGTTCGGATGCCTGTATTAGTTTTGTACCTGTCCAATCTGTCCAATGCACCAAATCATATGAACAGGCGAAACGGTTAAATACACCACCCGGGCCAGTTTTCCAGAATGCGCCGAAATAGAACATCACATAAACGTTTCCAATCTTTTGAATATCAGGATCGCCTGTTATGCCCGGACCATGGTTTAATACAGGATCTTTACCATAGCGGGTCCAATGGATCATATCATCGGATGTGGCCATGCCAATACGCTCGGCGCCACGCTTTTTATCTACACTATCGCCATTGGCATTATAATACATTACAAAAGGATGGCCGGTAAGTTTGGACTTATCCCAGATGACGGTTTCTTTATATTGTGTATGATTATCCCACCAGGAAACGCTGGAATCATGTACTGATAATCCGGGATGATTTAAGCGATCCCATTGATGTACTGTAGTAGGATCCTGGCTGGTGTAGGCCATACCTATGGAAAGCACACCTTTTTCGTAACCACGATCATGCCCACCGAAATACGACATCCAGTATTTGCCGTCATATTTTTGTGGCTCGTAGCTCCCACCCCATTTGGTATCTATGAGCGCCATATAGCCCGCTTTTTGGTTGTTATCCCAATGTGTAGTATCCGAAAAGGACATGATACGGCCCATGGTATTCCAATGCAGCAAGTCCTTACTATTTGCCAGCCAGGTTTCGTAACCGCGACCGTTAAAAATGATGTAAGTCATAAACCACTTTCCATTCTTGCGGAATACTGTAGGGCAGTCTGTTTTTTTGATGTTGCTATCAGTTACCATTACCAAACCATATTTGTAAGGCGTTTTTACCTGATCATAAATTTGCTGCATTACCTTATCGGGTACTTTGTTTATGTCCGATTGCGCATAGGCTGTGTTTAAGCTAATTATACCGATTAGGGCAATTAATAAATATTTAATTTTCATGTTGAATGATCTATTTTTCGTCTGCAATGAAATCATAAGTACCGGAGCCAACCTGTATTAGTACCTTATTATTTTTGTAACCTAATAACTTGATAGCCTTAACCGCGCTAATGGATTTCCCACTCTCGGTTAATACTGCTTTTTCGCTGGCTGGCAGATAAACGGTTGCAGTAGTGTTCGCGGGTATTTGAACCGTTAGTTCAAATTTCCCATTAGTTTTTTTCCAATCTGTGGCGATGATGCCATAAGGAGAATCATAAGATGCTTTAGCGCTGGTGACATCCCCAACCGGTTCTGGCCTTATTTCGATATTTTTCATAGCGATGTCGCCCGGCGCAGAACGGATGCCTGCCAATCCTCCGTAAAACCATTCCATAATATGACCGAGCATCAAGTGATCGTTGGAAACCTGCGGTAAAGCGCCCCAGGATTCTGTTAATGCTGTTGCGCCATGCGCCAGTTGATAACCATAACCGGGAACATCCGACCGGCTATTCATATCGAATATAACATCTGACCGGCCTGCATCATCCAAAACTTTCAACAGATAGCGGAACCCAATATCACCTGCAGTTAAGGTATTTCCATGGTCGTGTAATTCTTTTACGATGTTATTGATTACAGCTTGCTTGTCTTTTTGCTCTACCAAACCCATGTAAACGGATATGGCGTTGGCTGTTTGACTGCCTGTACCGTATTCTTTAGTTTTTGAATCGAAGAAGGCGTTATTATAAGCTTGTTTAACCGTAGCTGCTAATCTCTTATAAGTGATAGCATCCTGTTTTTTGCCTAAAAGATTGGCAATATTAGATACAATACTCAAATCATAATAGTAAAAAGCGGTAGCCGTGATGCCTTTAGGTGTTTGCTGCGAATATCCCGGCGCTTTTGGGCCCTGGTCGTACCAATCACCTAAACCCTCTGTCAAGATATGCCCTTTGGCTTGCTTGCCCAGATAATCCAGATAGCGTTTCATCATATCATAATTCTGCGCCAGCACCGGGTTGTCGCCATACCATTCATGCACATACCAGGGCAGGATAATGGCGTTACTCCCCCATTCAGGCGAATCCCGAAACGGGTCGCCGAACTTGGTATACTCCGGTGCGATCTCTGGTATTAAGCCTTCATACGTTTGCGCTAGGCGCATATCATCAATGCATTTTAAGGCAAGGCGGTGAATGTCGAAATTATAATGGAGAGCATTGCCCACCAAATGAACTTCTTCCAACCAGCCCAATTTTTCACGATGCGGACAATCGGTAAATACACTGGCTAAATTACTTTTCATCGCCCAATCTATCAGCGTAAAGGTTTTGTTGAACAGTTCATTTGAACAGCTGAAAGAACCAACCGTAGATGCCGAATTACGGGTATGAAGGCCTTTTATATCCAACATTACCGGCAATGAATTAGCATTAGGCTCCCCCTGCGGTACAGCTCCGTTTACCTGCAAATACCTAAAACCATAATAGGTGAACTGCGGATGCCATGTTTCAGGGCCATTACCCTTTAAAATATAATCGTAATAATGCGGTTTGCCCGATCCGATTTGATTGGCTGTACCATCCTCATGGATCAACTCAGCCGGAGTTATCCTTACCGTATCGCCCTTCTTTCCCAGAACAGTGATCTGTGGAATACCCGAAGCGTTCTGACCCAAATCATACACCCACACGCCCGGACTTAATTGTTTTTTACTGATTGGCGTAAACTGCTGCATCACCCTTAAAGGGTCAGCAGTTTGAGCGTTTAATTGCGGCGGCCCCGTTACGGTTATAGCATTTTGCCATTTTGAATCATTAAAGCTTACGGTATTCCAACCCAATTGTTCCAGGTTAGCGTTGTAGTCTTCGCCGCCATAAATACTGGTGAAGGTTATTGGGCCGGGAGCCGCTTTCCAGCTTTCATCGCTTACGAGATTGCCGATAGTACCATCTTTATATTCCAACACCAAACGACAAATCATTTTCGGATAACCATAAGCACCGGTCATTTTTCTGTAGCGACGGTCGCGGGAGATGAAGTAGAAACCATTGCCCAACATTACGCCAAGGGTATTACTGCCTTGAACTAATTTTTCTGTCAGATCGAAGGGCACATACAAAGCTTGTTTGTCGTATTGCGTCCATCCGGGATCGAGGAAGTGATCGCCAACTTTAACACCGTTCAGGCTCATATCAAAATGACCTAAACCGGAAATGTACATGGTGGCTTTTTTAAGCGGTTTGCTGATGGTAAACGTTTTGCGCAATAATGGAAGCACATCATTATTCGAGGGCAAACCTTTAGGTCCTTTACCAGCCGGAAACGGCACCATTCGCATGGAATCTGGCATTTTAGCATAGGCTATCCACTTTGCGCCCTGCCAATCGGCAGCAGTTAATAAGCCCATTTGCCATTTAGTGATGACGCTCCATGCTGAATTATGGTGGTTATCTGAAATCATTACTTTCCAGTAATAAGTTTTTGCTGCTGCTAAAGGCTTGCCTTTATAAGTAATTTGTATAGAAGCAGATGACAGGACCCGCTTTGAATCCCACATATTACCTATGTTGTTGATTATGGCTTCCTTATTGTCAGCAACCAAAATATGATAAGCGATTTGTATGGTATTTCTTTCATCAGATTGTAGTTCCCAACTTAATTTTGGTGAGGTGGATTCTATTTCTTTAGGATCGGATTTATATTCGCACATCAAATTGGTCACTTTTAAGCCTTGTGCAAATACCTGTATCGGCAGCATTAAGAGAAGTATGTAGAATCTTTTGATCATCATTTTTATCATTTGGCAGCATTACTGCATCTCAAGACCCGATATTATTAGTCCTTTTGCGTCAATAGCTGTTAATATCACCTTATAGTTTCCTGCGTTAATACTACCATTAGTTGATGTGCTTACTGTACCTGATTTACCTTTTGTTAGTGGTTTAAAATTTAATACTTCGCTCTTCATGATGATACCATCAGCGGCTTGTAATTGCATGTTAACCTTAAAAGTTTGTGGGCTATTGTTATAATATTTGAAGCTCAGGTTATAGCTATCCGCTACGCCGGGTGTAATTATCAATGTTGCTTTTGCTGCTGATGATGTAGTAAAACGTAATACCTTCTTCTTATTTAAAGTATCCAGGGCTATTCCATCGCCTTGAATTGAAGCATTACCAACATCATATTTAACACTCCTTTTTAAGTCGACGGCGGGTTGAAGCGTAGTGACAGGTAAAACTGCGACGGTGCATTCCACGTCTTTGCCTAATGGGATGGTTGCGTTGGCTGCGTATCTTTTCTTATAAAGCGCGAAGTCCGTACCTCCATTTTCATCTGTTTGCAGGAATAAGCCGGTGGGTTGATAGTCTTTTAACCATTGCGGACGATCTTCAGCCTTAACATTCATGGCGATGTAAATATCGGCAGCATTGGTAATTGAAAAACTTGCCGGATGAGATGCATCGTTTGCTGTAGTTTTGATCCAATCGGCACCATATAAGGCAGGCGGTAATTGGCTGAAACGGATATTTGCATCGGTATAAACTTGCTGACCAATATCCATCCATGATTGTATAGACCATTTGTTTTGGTTATCGACCTTAAGATTCTTAATAACTCCGCCCGATGACGCGGCGGGGATTACTTTTTGATTTAAGGTACTTATAGCAATGGCTGAAATAATAGCTTCACCAGCGGCAGTGTGCGGGAAGGATATTTGTAATTGCCCGCCGGTTACATGAACAGTAAACGTCTTTTTCAGCGCGTTATCACAGCCAGCTTCTTTCCAAATATCAAGGTCTTTTAGGACGGTTTTATTGTTTATGGCGATATCGAACAAACGCCATCCGGTGCAATCCATGCCACCGCCTATGCCGTACCAGGGCTCAGTAAAATAAAGCTCTACCCGGTAATCGCCATCCGGTACGGGGAACTGATATTTTAACTTATTCATGCCGAAACGATACGATTGGAATAGCTGCTCATCGTTGGTAGAGTGGATCACATCAAAAGTCCGTTGCTGGCTTCCGAAGAATGCGGGCATGCCAGGGTAATCGTCCGTCCATGACAGAGAGCCCCAGGTTTGCGCGCTGGTTTTGTGTGCATCGGCTAGCCATAAGTTGCCTTGCTTATCGGTATAATCGGGGCCACCGCAGTTTACACGATATATGTATTTGTAACCTTTAACGGGCTTCAGAATATCCGAATTGCCTAATGACAACTGCTTTAAATTTGGCGAAGGAGGTAGATGATTTAAAACTATGTAATCCTTTGCTACGGCCTTTCCATTTACATAACCGATGGCATACAGCACATTGTATTTTATATCGACATTATCCCATTGGAAATGGGTGCCTATGCCCTGCCGTGCTTTTTTTCCGAGCGAAATTTTGCCTGCATCATTGAATAGTTCCACTTCGTCGCAGTTGGAGTAAACAGTGATGCTATCTTTTTTGCCGGGTTTAAGCCACCTGTTTGGCCAGGTGTGGGATACGATGTAAACCATTGGCTCTTTTGCCTTATCGGCATAGTTGGCACGGTACATATAGAAGGCATCAGTTGGTTGGCCCCAGATGGTGAATAAGCCTTTATAGTTTACCGGACCAACACGGTCAAGTTCACGATCACCTTCGCCGCCTTGTACACGGCCGGGGTTTTCATGCGAATAAAGCAGCCACATAAACTGGCCTGCCGCTTTATCTTTTACAGATTCAGCCAGTTGAACTTTCTTTTCCAATAGCTGGGTCATGCGATCTTCGCTTAAAACCGAGGTTTGCGCGAATGGCCCGCTTGTGTGTAAATCAAGGCTGCGCCATGCGCCGTACTCACCTACTAAAATATCTTTTTGCAGATCCTGAGCATAATCCAAGACGTTGCCGCCATAAGTACCCGACCAATTTTGGGGAACATCCCAATCTGTTCCCCTCCCGCCATTGCAGGTTGTTATTTTGCGTTGGGCTGACGCGGTTGGATCAAGGCTGCGGATGAGGTCGGAACATTCTTTAGCGAAATCTTCGGGCAAACGGCTTTCGTTTTGAAGTCCCCATAAGATTACTGAGGGGCTGTTGCGGCGTTCAATTATCCAATCCCTTAGCAAGGCTTTAAAGTTTTTTCTGAATTCCGGGGTATCATACCAAATGTGCGCGGTGTATTGCGGCCACCAAAGTATGCCCAGCTTGTCCCAATATTTTTGATATTCGAGGTTATGTGGCTGGTGCGCATCGCGGAACGCATTAAAACCCGCTGACCTTAATTGCATTACCCTAGCCCTTATTTCCTGGTTGCTGAAGGCATGGCTATTGCCCATTAAATGCTCGTATTCCGCAATGCCGTTGATGAATACGGGTTTGCCGTTTAAATAAAAACGGTTATCGCCGTTATTACGGCCGATGGGCCAGCTTATCCAACGGATGCCATAAGTAATAGACGTTTGATCGACCACATGACCGTTGATTGTTACTTGTGCTTTAACGGTATACAAATACGGATTGGTGAGCGACCATAGATGAACCTGTTTTACTTGCGGCATGATCTGCTTTGCGATGGCGGTTGTATTTGCATCCAGATTTATTATCGATTTTGTTTCGGCAACTACTTTCCCACCCGCATCAATTAATTGATTGGTAACGGTTGCTTCACAAGGCTTATCGCTATAGTTTTTAACTGTTGTTTCGAGGTTTAGTGTGGCTGATTTTTCGGAAACAGTAGTATCATTCCATAAATGAATGCCGAAAGGCTCAATCCTTATCGGATTAGTTACGATGAGGTGGACAGGCCTGAAAATACCCATAGGCTGCGAGCCTTCGGAAAAACCCGGATCATCGGAGTCGGCACCGCTTACCCAGGGAAGATCCTTGATAAAAGCAGGATGATCTGCACGCACGCAGAGCAGGTTGGTGCCTTGTTTGATTGCATTAGTTACATCGAGCGTAAAAGTGGTACGACCACCGGCATGGTAACCCACCTGTTTGCCGTTAAGCCATACTGTAGCATATGAGCCAACTCCCTCGAACCATAAAAAATAACGTTTACCCGGTTGCTGTTTGGTAATTATAAAGGTTTTTCGGTACCAGGCGTAACCATGAAGATTGCCATGTTTTAAGCGGCGATAACCTCCGTAAGTATCCCAGTTATGTGGTACATCGACGGTTAGCCAGTTTTTATCAGCGAAACCGGCTTTTTCAAAACCTTTGTGGGTATTTATGTTATGCTCATCGGCTATAGTGTGCCAATTGTTATTTAGTAATATTTCCTGGCAGATGTTTTGTTGTGCGATAGCTGAATGACAGGCAAAAACTAAAATCGATAATATAA
>Ga0206809_1057_pt1 | contig 24683 bp, 22 predicted proteins | sample Alteio_BWOrgCont_55_FD_152903 | JGI IMG/M metagenome (GOLD analysis project Ga0206809, IMG submission 152903) | Enriched cells from forest soil in Barre Woods Harvard Forest LTER site, Petersham, Massachusetts, United States -... | ecosystem: Environmental > Terrestrial > Soil > Temperate forest >... | reverse complement strand
CAAATGCCCGCTCAACCCGCCGAAATGGTAGCTCTCATCACGAATGTTTTATATTCATCTTACGACGGCCCGTTTTTGCGCCTAGCACCCGCGTGAGTAATTCTAATTCCAGAGAATCCAATTTTTGAAGTTCATCGCCAATGTTGGCCAAGATGGCGGGGTCTTTCCGGGTGCGGGCGGCTACGGCGCGAATGTGGAGGGCCTCGGCCAGCAACTCCACCTCAGGCCATTGGCGGGAAATGGCGGCGAGATTTTTATGTCCAGCGCCAATGAGCCGACGCAGTCGAATGCCCATAAGACGTTTGTGCTCCGCGAGCAACCGGGTGACGCGCAAATCATAGCGGAGTTTGCCACTATTTATATGCTGGTTGAAATAATTCTTCATTTCCGGGTAAATGCTTCGTCCGAAAAACCTCCGGCGATCCGGTGATTGGCTGCCAAAGCTGTATTCTGAAGCCGACGAATCTTCCGCAGCGCACTTGAATTTGAATACAAAAGAGGAACTCAGGTAGCTTTCGATCTGTGCTTTGATGCCCTCAAAGTCGAATCCGTCCACATAATCAATGACCGGCGCCGGCGCGAGGCTCATGAGCAAATCGCCCCGGCAATACTCAGCACATTCCATACCGCGGGCATGGGGGGAGGAAATGGCTTCCACCAGCTGGCCAAAGGGAACATCAATCGAAGCCATGAGGCCCTCCTTGGTGTATAAGGCTCCTTTGAAACAAGCGTTGGCCTCGTAGCCATAAACCAGTAATTCGTGCCGGAAGTGCGTCTTGGAGTACTGGGTTGTGCCAGGAAGGTAAAAATAATCGGCATAGAGGTAAACGTAGCGGCCGGTATTCAGGCATTCCTTAATCTCGTTGACGAAAGCCTCAGCGGCGATAGGCGAAGCCCGACCAGTGAGATGGATCTTTTGGTCCAGCAACCCCAGTCGTACACAGCCGGACAATTGCAACGTGGGATATAAAACAAGATTATGCACATAAGGGCCGGACATTTCTGCTTGAAACATCAACTGTATATTCCAATTGAGCAGGGTGCTGGGAATCGCCGGATTTTCCAAAATGCCCAAGGGGTACGCCTGGTAAAGATACGTACTTAGGGTCGGTCTGAAATTAAATTGGAGAAGCATCCAAGTACGGAAAAAGGTTGGGTTTGCTCGAATCGAAATTGGCAAGGTTCTCTAGCCGGCCTGCGACAAGTATTTGGTGGTGAATAGGGCTGGTTTATTTTCAATTTCGCGGTCAAGTTCCGAGCCGGAAAGCTCCTTGAGTTCAAAGCTTACGGCACTGGAAAAACATTCGTGGGACTGACAGATTTTGTTGAGCGTTTCGCAAAGCTGGCGGGCTTTAGCCGATTGGTCAACGGCCAGCATAAACCGATCCGGCGTCATCTGCCGGATTTGGACATAGCGCAATTGCATGTGGCCCGTTGATTTGCGCGCACTGTCGATGATTTTTTTGAAAATCTGCGCGCCGTCAACTTCCCTGCCCTTGCAATACAAAATGTTGTGCTGGCGGTAATTCGTCAGTTGAAGACGACCGCCGATTGAGTCTTCCCAGGCAGCCAGATCGCCCAGGTCATAGCGGATGATGGGAAAAAGTTTCTGATGAAGGCTGGTGATAATGACCCGGCCCTGCTTTCCAGTCTCCCTGATGGGTTGATCGCAGCTGTCCAGCAGTTCGACGACTACATTTTCAGAAATGATGTCAAAAGCGCCATTGTCACGGCGAGTTCCGATGGCCCAAGTCTCCCGGCAACCATATTGATCAATCATGGCGACATTGAGTTTTACTTCGATAAACTGCCGATCATCCGTTGAAAGCGGTTCACCGGAATTTTCCACAAAACGAATTGACAAGGTCTGGGCCACTTCGGCGGAAATCACCTCGGCGTGACGACGAAGCAAGCGCGCGCCGCCATGAATCCAGCGAAAACCATCCGCGCCCAGGCGGCGATATAATTTGTCGATGTTGGGTCGGGTGAAATCGCGGGACTTGCCTTTGGAGGGGATGTTGGCAGGCCGATGAATAAAGGGGTAAAAATTGGCCGGCGAACAAAGCGGATCGTATTTCTTTCGATATTTCCAGATGGCAAAAGACAGAGCCGCCCGCTCTTCCAATGTTTTGGCGATGCGGAAAGGGATACCGCTGCTCCCGGATGTTTCCTCAACGACAATGCGCGGCCCAAACAGGCTTTCGTCGTTTTTTCCCCGAGGGCGGTTTTCATCAAGGAGAAATTCAACCAGCTTTTGCTTTTCGCTCCCTAATTCGTCGGAAATATACGCGACCAGGTTATCCGTGACCGACTGTTTGTGCATAACTGGAAAATCTGTGAGAACCGGCCTTAACCCTTGGTAACGCGGAACCCGGGCCGCGGCATGCTCCAAAATGGTGGCGAGGACTGGCATGGAAAATTACTTGGTTGGGCTTGTATAACCAAAATGGGTTTCGTCGACAAAACCTAAGTCAGCAACCCAAGGGTGCGCACCAGCAGGTTTTCATACAGCGGCGCAATCTGCGATACATCAAACCTTTCCGCGGAAAGCCTGGCGGCGGAGTGCGCTGTTTTTGACTTGGACAATTTCAATCCAGCCAGAATGCCCGCAGCCAGCGCCTGGTCGTTTATTTCGCAGACGATGCCGTTGACTCCGTGTTGCACCAGTTCGTCAACCCCCTTCCAGTGAGTGCATGCCACCGGAACGCCACAGGCCAGGGATTCAACCACGGCCATCCCCTGCCCCTCCGAGTAGGAGGCAAGCACCGACAGGTCCGCATGCGCAAGATAGGGAAAGGGGTCGGGATCGAAATCAATAACAGCCACGTCGCGGCTCAACTGCATTTCCGTCACCACTCGCAGGATTGATTCCTTGAGCGGGCCATGTCCGAGTAGAATGAGCCGGGCGGGAGTTTTTTTTCTCACCAGGGCAAAACTGCGCAAGAGCATTGCATGGTTTTTTACTGGATGAAACCGTGCGACACAAACCAGCACCGGTACCCGTCCATTGAAAAATGGGTGTTGAGGTCTGCGCGCCGCGATCGAGGTGCGGAGTTGCTTGAGGTTTACCGGGTTCGGAATGGAAGAAACCTGTTTCGCGTTAATTCCAAATTGAGAGATAAGACTTTGCCGAGCCGCGGCTGAGATGGCCACAACCTGCGAGGCCCGCGGATAGGTTCGGCTGATAATTGCCCAGGCGCGATCGCGCTTCATGCCGGATTCCGTAAAGTTATATTTTATATACGGTTCGTTTTGCTCAATGAATACCACGGGCACTTGATAATTGAACAGCCACTGCACAATGGAAACCCGGGCATTCATGTTTATTTGTGAACTGACCAACGCCAACGATGGCGATTTTCTTTGAGTGATAGGCCGTAATGCGTCAAATAACCGCAAGGCATCTTCCAATGAGTCTTCGGACTGCGTGCACCGCAAATAACCGGGAAGCCTAGCCTGATACTTTTTCAGTCGGGCCTTTGTCCGGGAATCCTGTGGTAAACGGGGAAGCACTCGAGTGGCCGAGGACGCGCCAAGGAGCTTGGAATACATGTTGAGTGGTTTTAGCCGCCAAAGCTCCGGATCAAAACGTCGGCGGTCGAGGGCCTTAAAAATATCGAGCAGCGATCGTTCCGCGCCCCCTCCGCTGAGCATATTGGTGAGGAAGATGATTTTTGGCCTGGGGTATTTCATGTCATCTACGGAAATTCGGGGAGGCAATCAGGCCGGATTTGCATTATTGAGCATGGATTTCGCGCTTAATCGGCACAAGATTATTATCAGCCGGAATGATCAGGCAAATGGGATGCATGGCCAATTTTCAGGAGGATTTTTTAGCAAAATATCATTGATACAAGACGACCGAACTTTCACATTAGATTGGGATGGTTCTCACCTCCTTCCGCAGAATAAAAATGCCGCCACACTTCCCCATTTCGACTGTCAAGCGTTCTGGTTTGCGGGCGGTTATTGTGACTCCGGACTATCCACCGGATCACGGTGGCGTGGCGGTTTCCGTCCAACGCATCGCTGGTTCGCTGGCGCGACAGGGCGTGCAAGTGCTGGTTATTGTGCCGCGGTTTACGGGGTATCAGGGCAGCAAGCCCATGATTGAGGACGATCCAACCGGCCATTTCAAAATCGCCAACGTTTCCGTCAATGATCCAAATGTGGAGGCGAGCAAATCCTGCGCGTTTGCCGGGTTTAGTGGATTGCCGCAGGCTTATTTTTTAATCAAAGCCCTGGTGCAGGATTGGCAGCCGGATGTCATCCATTCCTTCACCCTCTATCCTTTTTCCCTACATTGTGCGATCATCGCCCGGGAACTGCGCCTGCCCTTCGTCGTCGGTGTGCGGGGGAACGACATCACCGCGAACATTTTCGCCCCCGCCGCTATCTCGTATATCAAGGTGGCCCTGGACAATGCGGATGTGGTGGCGCCGGTGGCCACGCAACTGGGGGATTTTTGCAAAGTTTTGCGTCCAGCGATTGAAAAAAAAATTCTGTTGGTTGCCAATGGAGCGGAAAAAGCAGTGGCCCAGCCCAAGCGGGTGCGCGACCTGGGCGCGAAGACCGTGCAATTCGGCACGGTGTGCATTCAGCGGCCCAAGAAGAATCTCGACGTGCTCGTCAATGCGTTCATCCGCCTGCGGGAGAAGCATAAGCAGGCGCAATTGGTTATTGTGGGCCCAATCCTGGCCAAGGAGAAACGAAGCATCAACCGGTTGGGCTTGGGCCGGGCCATCACGTTCACGGGAAAATTAAGCCGAAAAGACGCCCTGGCAGCAATGGCAGCGTTTGACGCGTTTGTCATCCCCTCGGCTTTTGACGGCTGCGCGAATGCGATGCTGGAGGCGATGTCATTTGGCCTGCCGATTATCGCGAGCAAAACCGGCGGCGCGCTGGATTTCATCGAACACAATAAAAACGGTCTGCTCTTTGAACCGCTGGACGAAGACGCGCTTTTGGAGCATTTGGAAACACTCCTTTCCGCCAAAGAACGCCAACGATTGAGCGCCTACGCCAAGCGCCCCCTCCGCAGCCCAAAGGATGAGGCGCGGGACTGGCTCAAGGCGTATCAATGGGCTATTCAGCAGGCGAAGAGATCGGGCAGAAAATAGGCTAAAACTCACTCTATTTCCCATAGTTTTTCCCATTGACGGGAAGGGGGAAATGCGGTTAAAAAGTGAACCTTATGAAGACCATTACCTCGCCCAAGAAAATGCCTCGTTTCGCCCGTGTGGTCCGCAAAGCGCAGCCCAAGCGCTGGAGCACGTTTGCCAAGCCCACCGCGCGCGCGACAGTTCTCGGCGTAGTGAGCCGGGCGTCGTAAAATTGCCGGCCCGCTGCCAGCGTTGACCGCACTACGGAGGACGGCGCCTGACAGTCGACAGTCAAACCCCGGCCGGGCTGGAGGAATGGTCTTGTGATGAGCACGGAAGAAACCATGGCGGGCGTGATTGAGCTGCTCCGGGGCATGGATCCGCAGAAGCGGGCAATCACGCCGCAAACGCTGATATTTTCGGAGCTGGATTTCGATTCACTGAAGATGATTGATTTGATCGAAACCCTGAAGAAAAAGTATGGCGTGGACTTTTTTGCCGCGCCGTTCTCGCTGCTCGACCTGCGCACTCCAACGACACTAGTTGCGGCCATTGGACGTGCGGCAGCCGGCCAAACGCCCGCTACGGTGCAGGGCTAATAAGTGTAAGGACCCTGGCGAATGGAGGCTCCCATCACGGCCATTGCTTTCCGGCCGCCATCATCTCGCAGGCTTTTCCAATCCGGCGTCGATGGGCCGCCGGTTCTTTGTCGGAGTCGATCCAATCAATCAAGTCCCGGCGCGCGGTCGACGAGAGCTTACTCCATTGGGCTTTTGCCTTCGGGGATGCCTTGAAGGCTTTATAAAGATCGAAGGAGACGATGGTAAAGCAGCAAGGGCGCCGCTTCCCGGCCACCAGCATCGAGCAGGCGCGCTCGATTCGACGGCTGCGCGTCTCCGCTTGTTTGGCTTGGTCAATCCAAAGAATGAAGTCCCGGCGCGCGATCGGAGTGAGATCGCTCCACTTAGCCTTCGATTTTGGGGCTGCCGTAAGTGCTTGGCGAAGATCCACTGGCACCTTGGGCTCGGTTGCTTCTCCAGACGTCTGAGGATTAATTCTCTTCATGTAAGGGTGTCAGTTCGATGTTTTGCGCTACCGTTTACTCATCATTTCGCCCCCGAAGGATTCATGAATTCAGCGATAATCAACGAGGATGTTGTGGCATTCATGACCTATTTGCCACGTCAACTGGCAAATCTGTCATTGGCCTTGTCTCCCCAGTGGAGAAAGATGGCGGTGCCTATTGGACAAAGTTCGAACGTTTTTCGCTGAAAGTCCAGTCATTTAGGGTATCCCCGCACCCCTCCCCACGGCGGGGATAGGCACTTTTTGAAAAAAGGCTTTTGCCGCAACGCTTTAACCCTCGTTTACCCGTTTGCGGCATCCCCGACTTCGGTCGGGGTCTGGCTCGGCTGCACTCGCCAGACCCCTCCCTCATCCGTCGCTAAGGCGACGGCAACGGGTTCACACACACGGACGGGGGTTACGAGTAAAGGACAGGCAATGTCCTTTAACACCCTAACGGGTGGAAGAACCCGCTAACGAGGGGGCAAAGACTTGGGGTTTCTCGCCTTGGATGCGTAAGATAGCCGCATCCCCGGCTACGAACCTCCCAAGACTTTGCCTTGGAATGAGCAGGCGACCCAGCGCGAGTTATCCTGTCGGAAACTCGCGCTCTGTCGTTCTCCCTGCTCATACAGGTTTTACGGGTAGCTACCGCGAACCCGTTAATGAAAGGACGAATTTCGGCTTTCACAGCCGATACGGGTTTGACCCGTTGCCACCTAGCGGTGGCATTCGAGGAAAGAGCCATTTACATGGCATTTTCAGCCTGCACGACAAAAACGATTGCAGCGGCAGTCAATGCTTCAGATAAAATGTGGACGATCTGAGCTGCTCTTACGCTTTCGCAATGGAGATGTGCCGGCAGTAGCAAAATATACATCAAAAGGGAAACGCTATCTTGGAAGAACAGCGAATGGCTTTTTAACATAAGAGCGTCATTGGTTTGAATTTAATACTAGACCGCTCTGGTATATATGCTATGATTTGGCTATGAAACCTTCCACCGATACCTTTTTCATATATGTCCGTAAATCAACCGACGAAAGCAATCGGCAAGTCCTCTCGATAGAGGCGCAGCTTTTTGAGTTACAAGAATTCGCCAAGCGCGAATCTCTCACCGTTGCCCATATCTTTCAGGAGAGCCGCACGGCGAAAGCTCCGGGGCGTCCTCAATTTAATTTGATGCTTTCCGAGATTGAGAAAGGCAAAGCTCAGGGCATCCTCGCATGGCATCCCGACCGTCTTGCCCGTAACAGCGTTGACGGTGGCAGAATTGTTTACCTCGTTGACACCGGAAAAATCCGCGACCTTCGCTTTCCCACCTTCCGCTTTGAACCGTCAGCGCATGGAAAGTTCATGCTCAATATCGCGTTTTGCCAGAGCAAATACTATGTGGACAATCTTTCGGAAAACATCAAACGCGGCATCCGTCAAAAGCTCCGCAATGGCGTCTGGCCATCGAAGCCGCCTGTCGGCTACCTCAACGATCGCAACAAGCATTGCATCGTCGTTGACCCCGCGAAAGCTTCGCTTGTCCGTAAAGCTTTCGAGCTTTACGCGACGGGCAACTATGCGCTCCATGAAGTCCGCGCCCGCATGAACGAAGTCGGCTTTGTCGCCTTCACAGGAAAACGGTTCTCCGTCTCCAATTATCAAAACATGTTCAAGAACCCGTTTTTCTACGGCGTCATGGATTCCAAAGGAGAGCTTTTTGAAGGAAAGCACGACCCCATCATTTCCAAACGCCTTTTTGATGAAGTGCAGGCAGTCATGGCTCGCAAGAGCAAGTCCAAGACGCCCGCCCTCAAACCATACCTGTATCGCGGGCTTTTCCGTTGCGGGGAGTGCGGCTGCTTCATCACGACCGAGACGCAGAAGGGACACAACTACTTGCACTGCACTAAGCGCGTGAAGCCCTGCACGCAGAAATATGTCCGCGAGGAGTCAATTTCTGCCCAAGTTGACCGCGTGATCAGCAAAGTTGCCCTTGAAGCAACTATTGCTGACCAAATGTTCACCGAATTAGTGAACGAGCGAGAAGTAACGGCAAAAGCCGAGGAAGCTGCTATCGCATCCACCAAGGCCGCTATAGCGGCCACAGACAAGCAGCTAGACCTCCTCCTTGACCTGCGCCTGTCGGAGCAGGTCAGCGAGCCAGAATACGTTTCAAAGAAACATATTCTGGTCAATCGGAAGGCACAGCTACGGGGCAAATTGGAGTCGTTTGCAACCAACCGACACAATCGGTTCGAACCGGCAATCCAGTTCGTTTTGGAGGCTAAACACGCCTCTATTTTGATTTCCGAAGGAAATCCCGAGCAAAAACGCGATTTTCTCAAAAAAATCGGTTCGAACTTTCAGGTGGCGGAAAAATCTTTGGCAGTGGAGTTGCTAAACCCTTGGCAATTCGTGGCTGAATTCAATTCCGACCTCGCACCCGTTATCGCCCGTCAGGGCGATTTTCGGGAAATTTCAAATTGGCGGAGAGGGAGGGATTCGAACCTATCTGCCGCCTCGAAGCTAAGTCGCTGGAAAACGTGGACTTAGTTGATTGTTAATGGTTTAGAACTGGAAACAGTATGCACCCAATTTCGCGGAAAAGCAACTGGAAACATCAAAATTGGCAACCTTTTGGCAACCTAAACCCGGATTTTTTCGCGGCGCCATGCGGCGGTGTGTAATTTACTGATGGCAGAATCACGCATGGTGCTGGAGTCGTTAGTTCCGTGACTTTCGCAAAGCACGCGGCAACCTCTTTTCCGCGAAATTGCGCACCTTTAACAGCGACGTGGTCTCCATTTGAGCCAAGGGAAGTAGTTTTGCAAACCTCGCGCCAAGGGCATCAGCCCATGAATTCGCATCTGCGATGATTGCCACCACCAAAGCCGCCTCCATAAGTGTCACCACGTCCCTCTCACTGTCCTCTCCCGCTCGCGCTTCGCTTAACGCCTGACTTAAAAATTCGCGAACGACGGGAATCAGAATTGAGACATGCCGCCGATCTTGACGCTCGGACTGGTCAAGTTCCGCCACATTCGCCAATTTGGCTTTAAGCAGAGCCACCGGGTTGAGTATCCATAGAAACCTTTCGCCTACCTGGACCCGGACGCACATGCGCTCAAAATCTTTGGGCGTGAGGCCCCGCACCGCGTTTAACACCTCCATCGTTCGCCCATCACTGGCGACCAATGCGGCCACGGCCATTTCTCGCGGAGGGAACAAACTCAGTGTCCAGCCAGATTTTTCCTGCATCCGTTGCGCGACCTCGCGGTTGCCATACACATCACAATCCTTGCTCAGAAACGGCTGCCATGGCTTCAATTCCGGCAGTTTTTGTGCATAAAGTTGCGCCCAGAAGTTTACGGCCTGCCCACCGACCAAGACTGGCCGTGCCTTGTCATCAGGCGCGACAGCTAACGCGGAAAGGAAATCTTCCGGGCGATACTGCGAATTGCTCACGAACGCAGACTAGAAAAAACGCTGCTCCAATCAATCTTTACCGTCTGCATGGCCTTTTTTGAGAAAATGCTGTTTTCCCACTGGACTTGCCCCGGTGTCGCCAAACGCAAAGCCACGCGCTGCGAGTCATACTTGCGTAGGCGCTCATGGTAGCGCACCCACGCGGGCCAATCGGCCTTCTTGGGGGGCTTTGGTGTAACTAACTTTATCATGCCTTCAGCAGTAACAGAGATTTTTTGCCCCGTCAAGAATGACGCTGGGGTGAAGGTGGAAGGCGGCGTTCTGGTCGAGTTTCCACATTCTGTGCCTAAGCAGCCTGGCCGGGGTTAAATAATTGGTTTGAAGCCTATTTTCTTTGTTCGGTTTATTCGACGCAGGGGATATCAGGGTAGGAAGCAATATGCCAACCGACTCTGAATTACTCCGCCAGCACGTGGAGGACGGCTCCGAAGCCGCCTTCACCGAGCTAGTCCGGCGCTACGCCGGGCTGGTCTATTCGGCCGCATGGCGTTCGGTCGGCGGCAGGGCGCATCTGGCCAGGGATGTTACTCAGGATGTCTTTATCCTGCTGGCCCGCAAAGCGCCGATGCTCATCGGGCATGAGACTTTGGCAGGCTGGCTCCACGCCACCACCCGCTATATCTCCCTCCGCATGATCCGCAATTTACGGAGGCGGGAAGTCCGCGAACAAGAGGCTATCGCTATGCAAATCAACTCCGCTCCAGAAATTCCATGGGAACAGCTGCGCCCTTTGCTTGATGAGGCAGTCGAGCAACTTGACGACCGCGACCGGAATGCCGTGCTCCTGCGGTATTTCCAGGGCCAAAGCCACCGCGAAGTTGGTGCGGCGCTCGGCCTGAGCGAGGATAGCGCGCGTGTGCGCACAGATCGCGCAGTGGAAAAACTCCGCTGCCATTTTGCGCGCAGCGGCGTGGTGACCACGGCGGCGTTGCTCACCGAAGCGCTTTCCGCCAATGCGGCGCAAGCCACCCCGCCAGGGTTGGTCGCCGATGTGGCGGCGGTGGCCCACGCGAAAGGACTGAGTCTCGGTCACACAATTCTCAAAGCAATCTATATGACTACCAAAACCAAAATCACCCTTGTCGTCGTGCTCATCCTTGCCGTGGCTTCTTTGCCATTCGTGATTCCTTACCAGAGTCGCGAGCCGGGCCCAACCGGTTTGAGTAGTTCGCCCAAAGTAACGCAATTCTCAACTTCGGCTGCTCCCGTCCAAGTTGCCGCCCCGACTGCGAGCCCGACTTCACCGCAAACGACCCAAGCGAAAACAAACGGGCAAAAAACACAGGTGGAAAACCCACGTGCTCCCATGCCCGGAGTGTATCCCAACCGGCCAACATTTAACGCGCTGATGGCTGCTGCGCAGGAGAAAATAGGAGCGACTGGCGGGACCGCCACAAGTGAAGCCATGCTTCGCCTGCAATTTGGCAACCTCTTCCAAAAAATGAAATTTACGCCTGAACAGACAGATGCTTTTGTCAAAATTCAGTTGGATATACAGGATCAGGAAAGTCAACTTGTCCGGCAAAATCCCATCGACGACGCAACCTCCGCGAGTTTGAAAACCATGACGGACGCTCAGGCCTCCACGATTCTTGAGCAGAAGCTTGAAGCGGGGGAGCAACAGATTGAATTTAATGCGGCGCCGCAAATTCAGCAACTGATGGGCAGCGACGACAATTATCAATATTACCAGACCTACACTGATCAAAATAAAGAACGCATGGCCATTGTCATGGGCTATCCCGAGTATCTGGCCTCTGCCGGAGCGGCACCCTTGACCCTGGATCAGGAGGAACAATTGGTAAACGTGGTTTACCAAATTCGCCTCGCCGCCAATGGCAGCGCGCTTTCGTCGGATCAGGCCGCACAATTACTCCAGCAAGCGGGCACTTTCCTGTCCGCGGATCAAGTGGAAGTCTTGCAGAAACTCATGCCGGTTTACGTAGTACCCCGGACAAAATGGTCGCGTGGCTAAAACGCGTCACTTGAACCATCTCATTCACATAAATTTTTTCTATTTTTGCCATGAAAAACAATCCTTTGGTTGTTGTCGTTGCTGTCGGCGTTGGTTGGGTTGCGACCCTTTGCCTGGCGAGAGCCCAAAATGGAGTGGTTAGCCCGACATCTGCTGCGGCGCTCCCGGCTCCCATGTCCACCTCAGACGATATTCTGCTTAAATTACTGGCGGTGGAAAAGGACCTGCAAACAAAAATACAGGACGACATCAAGAATGGCCGGCGGCCCACGGAAAAGGAATTAGCGCCGGAAGTGCAGGCCTTGGACGCATTACTGGCCGCCCATAAGGGGGTGAAAAACGATGCGCTCGCTCAAGTGGCCATGGCGAAGGGCATTCTCTCTTTCGATTGCGGCAAGGAGGATTTAGGCAACCAATTGCTCAACCGATTGATCAAAGACTACCCAGGCACATTTACGGCGCAAGATGCGGCAGCGTTCATTAAATCTGAAAAGGGCGCGGCCAATTATGTCGCAGAGTTTAATGCCATCCGCCGGCAACTGGTAGGCCAGCCGGTGCCGGATTTCCAGATAAAGGACCTCGCTGGCCTACCCCATTCGGCGGCGAATTACCGTGGCGAGGTGGTGCTGGTGGATTTTTGGTCCACCGTGTGTGCTCCCTGCTTAACCGAAATGCCCAACGTGCAAAAAGTTTACGCCAAATACCAAGGCAGGGGGTTCGAGATCCTCGGGGTTGACGAAGATAGTGATAAAAGCGACAAGGCGAAATTGGCCGTGTTCCTGAAAACGCACAATATGTCCTGGCCTGAATGTTACGGTGGCGACAACTTAATCTCGCAAAAATTCCATATTATGCCTCTCCCCGCGAACTACCTCGTTGGTCGCGACGGAAAAATCATCGGCATGGATCTGTTTGGTGACGACCTGGACGAAGCGGTGGCTAAGGCGTTGGCCGTGAAGTAAGACCGCTGTCCTGATTATCTAAACCGATTCCCGTGTTTCCGTAAAAAATCAGCTCCCGCCGTTATGAAAAAACGTCTTGGCATTGTTGTTCTTCTCGCCTTGGGCGGAGCTACGCTTTGGTGGTTCATCCGACCGGTGCCGAATGCGCCCCTTTCGGCAAAAGTTGCCGAGGCTCCGGCGGCGCTGAAATCCCTTGCGTTAGCGCCTACGCCCAAACCGATCCAAGTCGAAGCGCCCAAGGTTGCGCCAGTGCTCGCGTCAGATTTGGGCCAGGGGGCTGAGCCAGTGTCCACTGCCAACCCTGATCTAACCAATGATTTTGGCATGATCGAGGTGACGGCGGGCCAGCCTATGCGCTTGCCGCTCAAAAGTGGTAAAGTGATAGATTTTACACCCAAGCTGCTGCCGGGCGGGAATATGGAGTTTTTATTGAATGTGAAAATGGAAGTGCAAATGTCTGATGGGATTTATTCGGTGGGACAGGGCTACCGTTTTATTTTGGCTCACGGCGAATCCATAAACTTTCCCCAGTCGGGCAATTACGATGGCTTTTCCCTGACCCCAGTGTGGAAAAGCAATTGAACCAAGGACGAATCTTTTTCTCTTTATGACGAAATCGAAGCAATTCACTTTTGGCCTAATTTTTCTCCTAGCACTGATTGGCGTGCTGACCTGGAAATTTTGGCCGATGGAGGACGCCCGGCCTGTTGCATCCGCACCACGTCCAACCCTGTTGCAAACCGCCGCTCCGCCAAAACCCCCGCCCGGGATAATCGTCGAAGTGCCCAAGATTGCGCCTATGCCTGCCCGCGCCTTACCCGCCGCCTCAGGTGCGACAACCTCGACGTCGGCCAACCCGGAGTTATCCGCCAACCCGCGCGCGGCATTGGACACATTGCTGCCTGCCTTTATCCAGAATTTGCAAGAGAACGATCTTGCCCATGTGCTCCAAACCTATCTTCCGCCCGATGAACTACAAAAACTAACCAGTCAGCTACCGCTTGCGGAAGTTGCCAAAAGATTGGAAGCCAGCCCGGACAATCAACGACGGATGGAATCTTTGATGCAAACGCTGCTCTCAATTCAAAACCAAACCCCTGCATATTTTAGCAATGAGACCGGTGAGTATGCGCGGTATACGCTGGATCCGCCCATTGGCGGTCTCGACGCCGCAGTTTTTGCAAAGATTAACGGTTTGTGGTATTACACCACCTTTTTTTAGAAATCGCGTAGAAGACTGCGCTAATTAACCCCCACCTCCGCTCCCCGGCAACCACGAAAAAGCAATTTTCTATCAGTAAAACGACTTTGCATAATTCCTGCATGACCGCAAAAACAAAAAACACTGTCATTACAGCTGCCATCATAGCCTTGCTTGCAGCCATTCCCTTGGAATATATGCGCAGGGAGAATGTTCGTTTGCGCGAGGAGATCAATTCTCTTGATCAAGACACGGCCAGATTGAAAGCATCTTGGCAAAAGGAGCACGACCGATTGTCGGCTGCGGCGGTGAGGCCTGATTACCCCGTGTCGCTCTCAGCGACAACAACAAGTCCCGCGGCGGACTCAAACACTGTCCGGGTTCGATTAAGTAAGACTACGCTCCAGCACCTGCGGTTCAATTCCTTCCAAGGATTTGAAGTCACCGATGAAGCGCGACAACTATTGGGCGTCACTCCCGAGGAATCTGCCCGTTTGCAAGCGGTCTTGGATGAGTTGCAACAACGCGTCCAGGCCCACGATGCCGCGAACACGCATGAAGTTTCCTTCACCGACTTAAACGACCCCAAGTATGCGACCTTGACCGCGATGGTCGCCAACGGCGGCAAAAACACCGGACAGCTTACCGCTTACCGGATTAGCCCCGATACCGAGGCGGAGCAGGCGGCGGCCAAGGAATGGCTCGATCAAAACGTGGGCAATATTCTCGGGCCGGAGCGTTCCGCGATGTTTTTGGACCACGCTCAGGGCGCCTTGGGCATGGTCTTGGGCGGGACGGATGACCGGATTGTCGTTTTCCGCGACGAAGGTGCCTTCACCAACTGGTATATGTACTACGGCAATGGAGGCATCAGCGGCAATTCCGGGAAAGACACGGTGCCCAAGGAACTCCAATACTTGTTCGCGCCGAAAGACAACGCCGCTGTTTCGGCCCCGTGAATTAACCCCAAAACAGCCCCTAAAAGAGCAATTTTCAATTAGTCCAATTCCTTTCTATATGAAAAAACGTATCTCCATAGTTATTCTCCTCCTCTTGGGCGGAGCCGTGCTTTGGTGGTTCACCCGACCGGCGACGGGAACGCCTTCTTCGGCGAAAGTTGCCGAGGCTCCGGCGGCGATGAAGTCCATTATGCCAGTCTTAAGGCCCAAACCTGCCCAAGTTGAAGCGCCCAAGATAGCGCCCGCGGTGCCTGGCTCATCATCTTTAGGAAATTCCAACCAGCAACAAAGTGCCGTCCTCCCAGCCCAAGGCTTCCGAACGTCGCCTGCCCAGGAGACTGCTTTGAAAATTGAACTCGATGACCTGATTAGTAATGCGTCGAAGCCGCTTGTTATCGGCGACCCCAGACTTTGGGTGCCCGATCCGACACCGACGGACCCCGATGCTCTGAGCGTCCGACGGGATGCGCTGCATTATTTTTTGTCTGATGGAACAGAATCCGATGAGAGGGATACATATTCGGTTGATATGTATTACGTCCCTTCGGAAAACCGTTTTTACTTCAGGCGGATGTCAGCACATGGGCCCTCCTCTACTTATGGCCCCTTTGACGGTGACCCAGTTACGGTGCTTGGCCTCCCGCATCAGCCTTGAACCAATCCGTAAAATGCCCCCCATGGTTCAGTTCATTTCTTTATGAAAAAATGTCTTTGCATAGTTGTTCTCCTGGCCCTTGGTGTCGCCGCGCTTTGGTGGTTCACCCGGCCTACGGTGGAAACGCCCCCTCCGGCGAAAGTTGCCGAGGCCCCAGTGGGGCTTAAATCCCCTTTAGTTGTGTCCACGCCAAAACCGGCCCAACTCGAAGCGCCCAAAGCTGCGCCTGTGCCTGCCAGCACCTTGGTCGCCGCCTCAGGTGCTACAACCTCGTCGACGTCGGCCAACTTGGAGCTGTCCGCCGACGATCCTCACGCGAGCCCTCAAACTTTAATTCCAGAATTAATCAACCTGCTCGAAGACGATGATTTCGTCGGCTATCTCAAGGCCAGCATGCCACCCAGTGCGTTAAATATGGAGATGCAAGAAACCAAAGTATCGTCAATTGAGGAATTGGCGGAAAAATACTTTCCGGCCAGCGGCTCCCTCGCCAAGTTGACGGCCATTTATAAGCAGGGCACGCTCCAGGCTTTGCACGCCATTCAAGGCCTGACTCCGGTTTTGGACAGCAGCAATGTAAATATGCAGGCCGTTTACACCATCAATCAGCCAATCAACGGGAAAAACACCATCACCTTTATTAAAATCGGAGGTCTTTGGTATCAAACAGGGAATTAGCGCAGACGCAGCAACCGCTCCGGCGCGAGGGTTTCGTTTACTCAGTACCCGCCAAATGAGCTTATAGTTCACGGAATAATTGACGAGATTCATTCAAGAAGCAGCCTTGCAAAGGGCGAATCGGCTAAAAATGGATTTTTTTGCCGCCAGTTGAATGTGACTTAAAGAGCCTCTTATAGGGAAATTTTATGGCCCACCGCATGGCGGGTGGTGAACTGTCTATGGGCCTCATGCAGCCGCGCAAGTTCAATAGATTCCATGACTCGATGCGACCATTCCGGGGTGCTGACACGCGGGCCGATGGTAGATGACGCCGCTAGGGTGGCGGGCTTGATGTCCAAGGCGAGGCCACGGTCACCAGTTTGCTCGATATTGGCGCGCAATTGGGCTTTGTCCGAGGTGAACACGACCACGCGTTTGCGCCCACGCGAAATCGCCACATACCACTGATTGCAGTTGGTGGCGGCTCGGTTTGCGGCATCCGCGAAGAGCACCGTGTCCACGGTCTTGCCTTGTGAGGCGTAGGACGTGACGGCGTAGCCGCGATTGAAGAGCCGTTGCGAAGGCGACAGGGTCTTTCGCGTTCCCCGGTCATCCTCGACGACGACCGAGCCATTTTTGCGCACCCGACAGACGGTCAGGAGTTCGCCATTAGTTAGCGTATAGCCTTCCAGCGATTTTCCATTGAATTTGAGTTGCAGCCGGTCGCCGGGAGCGATTTCCAATTCAACAGGGGCGACAACCGCAATTCGATTTGTGTAACGGCAACTCAGAGTAGAGCGCCGGCCGTTTTTTACGAGAGCAACACCATGCTCATTGGCTTCAATGATTTCACAGAGATCGCCCTTGGCGTAACGGCCATACCGTTGTAGAAAATAGACCCGTTGACCGGCTCGATAGAAACTGACCTCGCGCTTTTGGGCCTCTGTGCCATCCACCGCCTGATAGGCGGTGAGCGTCGTGCCGCCGCTCAATTTTCCACTGGCTTTCAATTGTTCGCGGATGGAATCGTTCACCGCATTGACCTCCTTCCACGTCTGGGCCACCACCAGGACGCTTTCATTGCGTTCTAGGGCGGCGAGGTATTCCCGCGCCAGTATTTCACGGCGATTGTCCGGTGCGACCTCGCGGATGCACCCCAGCCGGTCAAGACGGGCGAATGACTCAGCGATATTCCCACACGCCGCCGCTTTGACGGCCTGCCGGTATCCATACACAAAGGCGCGTTCCTTCGCCGATTTTGCGGCGGCGGGATTCTGCCGTTGGATGTCTTTTAATTCCGCTGCTTTCAACAGACTGTATTTCTCAATAGCCCGGAGCGCATCCGAAGCTTGCACCGCGCCATGCTGCCGGGTGTCGCCCGACAGAATCAACCGCCCATCGCGGGCCTTCACCAAAGCCATGAGGTGATTCAGTTGCTTGCTGCCAACTTGGCCCGCCTCATCCAAGAGCACCACCGCACGCCGAGGCATCGTTCCAGTCTCCAGGCAATGCGCCACCGTGGTAGCCGTGAGACCATCGGCGCACAAATCGGCCACTTGCTGACGTTGCGGAGCCAGGACGACTACAGGGAGACCGGCAGCATGAATGCCCTTCATCACTTCCCGCAGGGTGAAACTCTTGCCGGTGCCCGCGCCACCGCGAAACAGCGTGACGAAATCCCGGCTTTTCAGAATGTGCCTGACTGCCGCTGCCTGTTCTTCCGACAGGGCCGGAGACGGCTGGTAATCCCGATTTAAGGCCAATTCCATGTCCCGACCCTCGCGGGCAGCCATCATAATACTGTATTCGCAGCGTAGCATTTCGCGCGAAGTAAGCCTGTGTGTGCCTTTCTCGCGGACGTAACCACGTTTTTCAATGGCCTCGCGTAATGTCGCCAAGTCGAAATCCTGACCGCGACCATGCGCCAGTGCCGCTGCCATCAGCTCGTAATCATTCACCACGGAACGACGCTCAAAAACGTGTTCATCAGTCCATGCGATAATGGCCGCAACGTCGGCTTTGGCCGGGATATGCGGTTTTGCAATCCACAGGGAATCCAACGCCGCCTTATCCGCAGCCGATAACTGCTTTAACCAATGGGGCCGCAATTGGCTGGCGGTCGAGTCCTTGATTTTCCGTTTCCGGTCGTCATGGGCGATCTGCTTGCGCAGGTCGCCAGCATCGCCCCGCAACCCCTCCCGCTCAATGCGTTTTTGGGCCTCTGCATGAATTTGCTGATGTCGTTTGGAGAATTGGGCAATGACACTGGCCGGAACCTGTTTGATTTCAAAGTCGCGAGCGGTAGGCACGAGTTCATACCCGAAGCCCCGCAGTCCCTTCGCCAGTTCATGGTAGTAGTAATGCTCCACAAACTTTTGCGCCCGATACATGCCCGATGCTTCCAGTGCCTTCCATCGCTTTTCCATCGGGTCAAAGGTGCCGTTGAACACCACGCAATGGGTATGCATGTGCGGGTCTAGTTCCCGGCTGGTATCATGCTGGAAAGCCGCGCCGACGATGTTCCCCGTCACCCGCTCCCCGTTTTGGCCGCACTTCCGCACCCGCGTTCCGGCGAACTTTTCGAGTTCCATCATCGCAGTTTTGACCGCCTGATTGTGCAGTTCCAAAATACGGACATCCTGCATTAGCGCGACCACCGAAACCGACTTTGGCGGACTGATGGTGAAGTCATAAAACACCCGCCGATTCGCCACCATTTTGCCATTCTCCCGGCGTTTGTCATTTTGCCGCAGGGTCAATTTCTGACCCGTGCCCGGATTCAAGCCTTCGCATAGAGCCAGGAATTCTTTCTCACCTACCTTGCCTTTGAGACCCAATTTTTCAGCAGCCTCGCCGAACCATTCACCTGAAATGGCCTCACCCTCAGCGTAGTAATCGCCTATGCTCAAATGCTCGCGAAAATATTCACGAGCATGTTGCAGATTTAACTGTGGTTTCGGAGTCAACATGGTGATAAATCTGACTTCGCAGAATTCACTTACGAAAACGCAGTCGCGTTTTCATCATGGAGGACGCAGTTCCCCTTACATTGGAATGTAAGGCTCGAAATCGCGTAAGTGACGCTCGTCATTACCCATGCTGCGGAGTCAACCGGACGCACCCGCGCAGACCATCGTTGCCGAAATCGAGGCCTGACGCTGCCCGGCATTGACGCCTGTTTCCGACCCGCACGAAGACGCGCCGCGCCCGCCCGGTTGCGTCGCGCCCTCGTGAAGGCAGTGGGGGGTGGCACGGCCGGGGAGACTTGGCCGACATTCGCTCTCGCCGTCGTCCGCCTCCGCGCAACGCTCCGGCTCCCGGCCTGCTCAGCTTTGCCAATCTCAGGCCAAGACTCCCCGTGGCCGAATCCTTCACGAATGCGCCGAAGTTTACATTTCAGAATTGTTGCAAAGATTCCCACTCACCGATACCTTTTCCTTGCAACTGCTAGGATTGCTTTGGAGTAAAATTACGATGATCTAGAAAATGGGCAAAAAAAGATGAGCACATACTATTGTAGATCCTGCGCTATCGCTCTGGGGCATATCGACAGAAGTTTACTTCCATCCGTGAATCTGACCGGCGACCCATCCGGCTACCAACTCGACAAATATCTGAAGCACACGCTTACCGGCTACTATTCGAGTGGTGCCGTATCGCTCTTCAGCAATCCCGACTATGAGAATTACAAGACCTACGTTGTTGGAGCCACGATCTCAGGTTGCCTAGAAATAGATGATCAGAATCGCAGAAACCTTGTTTATTGGGCAGGGCAGAAAATTGGGTGCTTTTACGACCCAACGACTGGCGCCGTCATCTACCCCGAGAGCGGAGTCAGAGTCGTGCTTTACCAGAACATGGCCCACATACATGGGTTTACGTGCAATCCTACAGGCATGTTGGTATCCCGCTGTGCCTCCTGCGGAGGATCATTGCCCTAATTTTAGTTGCCCATTCTAACCACCCCCTCGCGCCTCCTATTGTATCGCCGCCGTCAAGGTCCGCTTCGCTCTCCACCTTGACGGCGGCGGATAAAGGCGCAGTTATGAGGGGTGGTGGTGGACTAGCGGTTGGTTAAATGACCACTAAACGCTTTTGCTGCCATCGTGCCGCCTACCGTGTCTGCTTCAAAGAGCGCTTGGAGCCGTTGATAGAGCGCCCGGAGGTCTTGCCGGTATGCCTCGCGTTGTTCCGGCGGCAAACGGCGGATATCGGTGCTCGGCCCGAGTTCCACGAGCAACCTACCTGCCAGCCGGATATACTGTGGCAATGGCCGCACCCGCATATTCCCAAGAGGCGATTTCGGTTCAGTAGCGATGCCCAACCGGAAGTAGGCTTGGCGGAGGCTCAGACCTTTTAACGACGAAACATCCGGTTCGCATTGAGCGAGCCACATATACCGCTGGGCCGTGCGCGGCGTGCCTTTGAAATTATGTTTAAGCCAGAGACCCCAGGCACCTCCGCATGTCTTCCGCACGCGCTTCTTTTCGGCCAGTAGGAGCTGGCCGGTCTGCCAGGCAATGGCTACTGCACTTAGAAGTGACTGTTTGGACTCCGCTGTCAGTCTGACGACCTCCGCATGAAGGCGGTTGATTTCAAGTGCAGCTTGCTGCACCTGCTGACGGGAGTCGGTTTGTTCGGTAGGAGTATCGGGTAGAGTTTTCATGGTGATTTTAGTTATGCCTCTCTACTATAGGCCCGTTGTGCACTTCAAAATAGGGTCGGCGTTCGATCCCAATTTTACCCCTATTTCCCGGAAGCCTTCAAAAACGACACACGCGTGTCGTTTTTGAGGCCCCAACCGGGTCGTCACACGGCTACCCCCAAGGGTTGGTCAGACCCCGGAAAGGCGGTAGTCACAGCCTCAATGCGACCCTGCCGCCTCGGCGTAATACTAAAAAACTGTTCAGCTTCCGCCGTGCTTTTCAGGTCGAGGTAGTGCTTGCGGATGATGCTTTCCGAATTGCCAGCTTGCAGGGCGGCTTCACCGATGGAGCGGTATTTAGCAACGTGCATCGAGATGAAGGTATGGCGCATAACATCATGCGAGAGGTTGAACTTTGCCACCGCCTTTTCCCGGATATGCTGGAGGTTGGTCGGGATGATGGGAAACTTCGCCAGCGGGTAGGCACGCAGCCATGCCGCTAGATTTGGCTGAATCGCGACCATGCGCGGCTCACGCACCTTGGAAACCTCGCCATCAATGCGAATGACCCCATCCGCGAGCTTCACATGCTCCGGCTTGAGGCGCAGGATTTCACCTGTGCGGAGACAAGGCCGGATACCCGCGAACAAGCACAGGGCGAAGAACGGCACGGCGCTGGGGTGGTGTTGCTCCACAAACGTCATGAGGTCGCGTGCCTGGGTCGCATTGAGCGTCACAGCGCCGCCGCGACGCCGCCGAATCCGATGGGCTGGGATTTTTAGCAGAGGATTTTCCGTGACCCAGTCCCGTTGCAGCGCGAACTTGAGGAAGCCCGAGACAATGCCGCGCCGGTTGTTGTAGGTTTTGAACCCGGCACGACGCGCGGCAAAATACTCGATGAGCCGCGCCCCGGTTAGCTCTGCCACCGTCGCGCTGGGGAAATGCTTTTGCAAGCGCACTAAATCCCGTTTCAAGCGAATGAGGTATGGCTCGGAGATCAAGTCCTGCTCACGCTCGTGCTCCTTACTGGAAACGTATTCCGCGACCGCCTCAGCAAGCAGTTTTTGCGTCACCGGCTCGCGGTAATTCGTAAGCGCATGTTCGAGATAAAACGTCAGCGAATGGGAGTTATTTTGGAGGCGGCGAAAAGCAGCCTCAGCTTCCCGCAACTGGTCAGCAGCCAGAAACGTGGTTACGGATTGCAGGCCGGACGTGGCTTGCATGGCCTTCAATTCGAGAGTGGCCTTTTCGGCGGCGGCTTCTTCTTTCGATTTGAAGTTCTTGCGAATGCGGACACCGTGCAGAAAACCAGCCACCCGCCAGGACATCACACCGTTGCGGTTTTCAAACCGACGGACAACGAACGTATTATTGTGTTTCATATCTAGGTTGCCACGTCAACCGGCAACCTAGCTTCGTATCTCCATTAACTCACTTATTATCAGTGAGTTAATGGCGGAGAGGGATTCGAACCCCCAGCGCGGAATTCAGAAGTAGTTAAGGGCAGGAAGGTTGGCAATAATGGAAAAGGGCCATCCCCAGCCCTGTCCCCCGGTCGGGCTGGTCATGCGGGAGAAGACGTGGCCGAGGTTGTTCTCGCGTGGTCAACGCTGCCCGCGAAAGTTCGCGCCGCCATTGTCGCCCTGGTCAACTCCGCGAAGGGAGACCAGCCGTGAGCGGTGCGGCCTCCAATTTGTTTGCCGCGAACCCGCACGCCTCCACCTCAGCTCGGGCGTGCGAGGGGCCGGATGCGCCCGCCTTGGCGGGCGCGATGGCCCCCGCCGCCCGAAGCGGCGAGCGCAGCGAGCCGCTTCCTCGTCAGAATAATAACAATTCCACCAAACCACCTCGAAAGTATAAATTCAAATCCGTCCACGACAGTGGCGATGGCAAGGTCTGCAAGGACGGCGAAGGCCGCATCTGGGAGCAGCATCCCGATCTCGCCGATGGCGAAAAACTCATCCTCTCCGGATTCCTGAACAGCGGCGAAGCCAGGGCCGCTTACATGTTGCGCGGCCAGGTCGCGGATTTCTTCCACCATTGGGGCCGGAACCACTGCGCGTTTTTCACGCTCACGGATGAGTCGAGCCGCCATCCCACGGAGTTCAATCACTGCTTCGACTCGTGGAAAACCCATCATGGCGGCTGGATTACCGGCTACATTCGCGTGCTCCAGCCGCAACGCCGAGGTGCGCCGCATTACCACCTGCTCGTGGCCGTGTCCTGGGACATGCAGCCGGACAGCTTCAACTGGGAGGCATTTTTTCAATCGCAACAAGCGTTCAAAAGCAAGGACTGGGCAAACTTCAGAACTTGCCGTGCGCAATACGTCGCCAGCGTGCCGCCGCAAACTCGCGAGATTTGGAAGCTCTGCCGGAAGACGATGCCCCGGTATCATATCGGGCGAGCGGAATTCCTGCCCATCCGCAAGGGCGAGGAAGCGGTGAGCGAATATATCGGCAAATACCTCGAAGGCGGGTTTCACATTCGCCTGCACGAGTGGAAGGGCTGCCGGCGCATCGAGCGCGACCGCCGGACGGCCAAGCTCTGGAACCGCCACCACCGGCAATTCGCCTGGGTGTCGCCCGGTGCCTCCAACTGGCGCAAGCGCCTGGGCGAGCTGGCCGCCGTGCTGCGGCTCACCGACTATGACCAGTTCGGCCAGAAATACGGACCGCGCTGGGCGTACCACCTCCGCGAACGCATCCTCCTGGCTACCGATGAGCAATGGCAGCAAGCCCTCGGTCATCTGCGGGCCTTCCCAACCTTTCGCCAAGCATGGTCGGTGAAGGACGTGGCCTATGCGCTGGCTTACTGAGGCCCGGTGCAGGGGCGGCCTAAGCCCTTGCGACCAGCCTTGTCTTTTTCAGCCCCCGTTACCGCCAATGACCTCGTTCGGCGTTCCCAAGTATCCTTCTGTTTGACAAAGTGCTTATGAAGGGAATCAAATGCTTCATGGCAAAATCTGCAAAAATTGTTTCTGGGCAAAACTTTACTGAAGAAGTCAAAGCCCGCGTTTTGCTTTGGTGCAACCGCCATTGCTGTTACTGCGACAAAGCTTGCGGTGTCGATATTGAAATTGATCATTTGAAACCTAAGGCCTCTGGTGGCACGAACGATATCGATAACGCCTATCCAGTGTGCTACGATTGCCACGCCAAACTTCAACGCTATGACAGCGTACATCGTCGCGGCACTAAATACCGGTTAAATGAACGCAGGGAATGTCGCGACCAAATTTACGAAAAATACACCAAACATCTGGTTCCTCCGATAATCTATTCTATCACGCAAAAAATAAAAGAAGACTCTCCAAAAGAGCCTCCTCAAAAACGCCAATTGCCGGATGTTGGATTTAACCTTACTCATCGCGGCGGCTCATTGCCGGTGATGGTGAGAGTTGCGCTCGAAGTGAAATTTGCCGGGAAAAGCGTCGGTATATCAAGCGACTACTATAATGGGAAAAAACTGTGGCGGCTGAATCCGAGCCTTACCCATCAAGGTCACTTTTCGCTTCCGCGCCGAATGGTAAATTCTCGAAAACGTATCGAGATCGAGATTCGGCTGAGTATCATTGATGCTTTCAAGCGGGAGCACACTTTTTTGCCTATCGGCTTTGTATACCTGAGGAAGGAGAATGATTGGTATCTGGAGCCGTAAGTCAGGCGACCTCATACGATGGTTAATCAATCAGCGAATTAATGCAATCGGTCGTAATCAGTTGCGTCGGGTTCGTGTATAAATGAGGAATTCCTGGACCAACAACCGGCTCCCCGCGCTCTAATCGAGTTGCGACCAACCGATTTAGCTCCAACAGTTGAGTTAGTAGATCAGTCCTAGATGAAAAATGGTAAGCAGCACCTACAGAAGCATCAAGCGCAGCATGAGCCTCTTTCAGTGGGTTTTCGCCCGGTAAATCAAGCGTGCGATAGAGCGCCCTTAGACCACCTTTTAACTTTGGCAATGCCAATGCCCTAAC
>Ga0206809_1055_pt1 | contig 26236 bp, 17 predicted proteins | sample Alteio_BWOrgCont_55_FD_152903 | JGI IMG/M metagenome (GOLD analysis project Ga0206809, IMG submission 152903) | Enriched cells from forest soil in Barre Woods Harvard Forest LTER site, Petersham, Massachusetts, United States -... | ecosystem: Environmental > Terrestrial > Soil > Temperate forest >... | reverse complement strand
CAGGATTTCTATTTTTCAAATTCATATGCGATTTCTCGTAGAATGGCGTTAGCCTCATCATAGAGAATCGTAAGTATCACATTGTCCCTTGTAACATCCCCCCTCCCATGGATTTTAACAAGTGCGTCTAAACTACCTCTGAATGCGAAGAAAATGCTGCAAAAACCCGTGATATGCATGAAGTCATGAATGACATTAAAACGATGAGTGACCAAGAACTCCATAACAAAATGATCGTTACCTCCCAAAAGGAGAGAGAGCTAAACGTACAGATGATCACCCTGATCGAGGAGGCCGCCAAGAGGAAGTTCTTTCTAGATCTCGGCTATCCCTCGCTCTTCGAATATCTTACGAAGGGGTTACTGTATAGAGCTGCAAGTGCAATGCGGCGAATATCAGCAGCACGTGTTTCGATGGAAGTTCCGGCAGTCAAGCAGCGGCTTGCCGAAGGGAGTTTGTCGCTCTCTGCAGTAGCACAAACGGAGCAGTTCTTCCGAAATGAACAGAAGCTGAATAAGGGTCTCAGTTCGGAAGAGAAAGAAGAAGTGCTTAAAAAAATGGAAAATAAATCAACTAGGGAGGTGGAGAAGGCCCTACTGACTTTGTCCTCTGCACCGGAGGAACTGAGCCCAGATCGAGCGAAACCTCTTACTTCGGAGCTAACGCAAATTACCTTTAAAGCATCCACCGAATTCATGTCCCAGCTGGAAGAAGTGCAGGGCCTGCTTGCGCACAAGATGCCGGCTGCCACGCTAAGTGAAACGATGGCTGAAGTAATGAAACTTGCGAGGGAAATGCTCAGGAAGAGCAAGTTTAAGGTTTCTGATAGCAAGGAGAAGACAGCGGTGAAAGAGTTATCCACCACTGCTGAGCATGACAAATCTCGCACTTCACAGGGCAGCGTTGCCAACGTAGCGGAAGGTTCCAGCGCAGCTGATGATGCCGGTATTGTTAACGGTTCCGACGCAGCTGCGGATTTCGGTAATGTTAGCGTTTCCGGCGCCGGAAACTCAAGATACATACCCGCCTCCGTGAGACGTGCAGTCTTTCAGCGTGATCAAGGCCGCTGTGCTGCGGTAAACCCTAGAACAGGAAAGGTTTGCGGCAGTCGCTGGAAGCTTGAAATCGACCATTATCCGATTCCACGGGGCATGGAAGGACCTTCTACTGTCGAAAATACTCGTCTGACTTGTCGCGGCTGTAACCACCTCCATTCTGTCGTTCAATATGGGAGGGAAAAGTCGACACAGTTTCAAAGTCAGTCCATGCCCCAGCGGAAATAGCTCCGGCCCCGTATGTATGCTTTAAATCAGTGTCTCTCCGCAGAACAAGAGTCGGGGCACCTAAATGGAAATATTCCTACAATTACTGTTTGAAAATAGTACATTTAGATTGTATGGTTTGCGTCATGCTAACCGTAAGAAGTCGTCGATCATTTTTAATTCCGTCCATGGTTTTCGCTCTTTCCGCTTTTGCTGGGTTTTTCCAAGTTTTCCCGGTATTTGCACACCCCCCGATTGTAGTACCGTTGAAGGCTGGTACAGAAATATCATTTTACGACAAGAGTGATGTCCCAAACCCTCTCAACACGACACCAAAACGTCCCAATTTTCTTTCCGACCTGCTCCCGGCCCATCCCGATAAGTATCTCTTCCAGAATTTGCAAGTTCGAAAAGGGCAGGAATTGAAGATAGATTCATTAGTACTCTCCCAAAATACCTTGGCCATTTATGCGGGCTTAACTCGAGGTACAGACGCACTTGGAGCCGGCGATATTGAAACCAATATAGACACTGAAAACAGGGAAAAGTTTCTCAGATTGGTTTTAGAAATGGCTCGGTTAAGGCGCCATGCCGAAAGCTTAGATGAATGGAACGATATCACCCAAAAGGTGAGAGGAAGGCGCGCCGATTGGAATTACTATCTTTTCAAGACAGATTATGTCGTCGTAGTAGTAAGCCAGAATTCTCAGTCTTCTACTTCTACTTCCAACTCAAATGACGAAACGAAATATTACGTCCCACTGGATGAAGTCTTAGCCGGAGCTGGCCAGATTGACGTTCATTCTACAAAGTTGGCCATACTGCAGAGCATGTCATTAAAAGTATTGGAACGACTGGGCGACACAGAAGACTTCGACGGGGCTGAAGCTGTAAAAACACAGTTGGCTCAAATGTCAAAGTCCCTTGAGAAAATATGTGACTTGAAAGATCACGTATTTGCTGGAGAAACGCCAGTTGGATGCTTCATCACAGACTTAGGAAATCTGGACTGCGCCGGAAAAGACAAGGATTTGGGCGATTCTGACCTAGCTCTGTTGAAACTCAGAAAGCAGATTGCGCTCCTGCAGATTGTTCAAGCAATGTTTCCAAGTCTAAAGGGATTGGAGGGCTTGGACGTGTTGACTCAAACACCCAAATTTGAGGTCAATTGCAAGGATCGAGATACACTCTTTCAGGGGCTTGAGGAGCTTGAAGAAGAGGGTGAGTAGTCCATTTTACGTTTAGAACAAGCACTGCTCATTTTTGTGGGCGATGAGTGTGGCTAAGGACGATGAGTTGGCTAAACCCAACAAAAGATAGAGGAACTGGGGGGAGCTAGCTATTACCCGCACAGGGGCCTACCATTACCCATAATTAGTCACAGATATGGCTAAGCTGCTGTCGAGATATCCCACCCGTCTGCTAAATCGTTGAGACGACGCCAACCGCGCCAAAGGGAAGTCACTCCTGGTTCTCCATCACTTTTCCGGTCAAGAAAGCCGCCCAACCTTCCAATGAGGTGAATAGCTTTGTGAGTGCTGATTGGGTGTGCAGGAAAATTATGGGTTTGATAGACCTTTGCATATAGGACTTTCCACTCGGAATCGGAGAGAAATGATGTGCATGGTGTGTTAGGACTTACTCTTCCAATCATGGTTATCCAGAATATTCTCCAAGCTGCCACACTCATAAGTGTCAAGTAACGAGTTAGTGACTCGGCTGTACCAAGCCTGCAATTTTCAACAAGGAAACCTGATTTTAAAATTCTATGCAAAGTTTCTATCCGAAAGCGAAAAGAGTACCATTTCACCTTTTCAGCAGCGTCTTCAAAAGTTCTAATAGTAATATTGGTAATTAACATCCATTCAAGTGGAGTTTCTCCAGACGGAGTGTTTCTTTCTGTTACATAAATTACATATAAAATGGCTTTATTTAAAATGGCTTTATTCACATGACCTTGGGGAGGAAGAATTTTGATTTTTGAGTATCTCAATTCTAATTGAGCGATGCGAGGGTTACTCCCTAGTTCTCCTCCTCTTGATGGGATTTCAACGCAAAGCACTCCTCTACATCTTTGAGATTTCATCGTTTTCCATAGCCTTTTTTCACTTTTTTGATAAGTCTGAAGGCCAGGCCTTTGTTCCATCAGAACCATCCGATCGTGTTGTGCCCTAATTATTACAGAAGACTTCAATATATGCGCAAGCTCAAACATATCATAAAAATCCCCTTCTCGATCGCAAACTGTGATCGGAGTACACTCTGAATATTCTAGGTGATAGTTTGAATTAATGAGACCTTCGACCCACTTGTAGCTCTCCTTGTCTTTGGCGGAAAATCTCAATTTCGATCCTTCTTTGCTAGCTCTCTTTCTTAGTGTCCGAAGATAAATTCTTTGATTCAGAATTCCAAGAGGCAGCCCTTCAAGAGTCACAGCAAAAACTGTATGCATGATAAGGCCTTTGGGAGAGTTCGGATCACTCCCTCTTCTGCCTATGTTTCCCAATCCACCTGTACTTCTATGAGTGGTGTAGTTAAAAAACGTTGTATCCTGGATAGCCAGAATTTTCTTGTATTGCTTTGCTCGCTCATCTGTCTTAGCAATATGAGGAGCCAATAGCGACGAGGTCGTTATTTTTTGATTTTTAAAAAATCGATACGCCGCTTTAGTCTCAGCCCAATTCAGACAAACCTGGTTGATTGGGCTTTCTGGCTCGGCAGAAAATCGCTTGAGAAGATTGACGGCTCTTTTCTCCAATCGCTCATCGTTAAAATCTACGGTATCATATTCATTTTCTTCCCAAGCGACTTTAAGAATTCTCTTCATAACGCGCCGCGCATTACGGGGGGTTAAGTTACTTTAAATATCAATTTTCAATGCACGAAATCTGCCAAAATTCAGCCACATTTGACTAAAAGTGTTATTTTATGGGTAATGGTAGGCCCCTGTGCGGGTAATAGCTAGCTGGGGGGAGTTCAGGTCTTCCTTGCTGGGTTTTCCCACTTACCCGCCGTTTGGATCTGTAGGAAGATTGTAAAATGGCGGAATTTGTCAATACCCGCTCTACAAACCCACCCTCTCAATACTGCCCTCGACTTTGGACCAATCAACAGGAAACTCCTGCTGACGAATTTTGCAGTTGAGCCAGTTATTCCAGTCCGAACCTTCTTTTGAAATATCAGGGCGCTCATTGTCGTCCATGTTCGAGCCTGCCAATACCAGGTAGATCTTGGGTGGTTTGGACATTTCAACAATGAGGCGCTGTGACGCTCCAGCGGTGTGATCAAAGGTCTGTCCATTCCATTCCATATTTCCAGGGTTGACGGATTGGGCGTCGCCGGGAGTAGAAATGGGCTTTACCTCAAAATAGGAATTGCCGGCTAGGTGATGAAAGGCGTTCAAATGGACGGAGCCCCAAGCGGGCAATTGATGGGTTTTGGAATACCCGATATCCTCCAGGGCCATTTCGAAAGCTTTCAGAACGGATTTCTTAAAGTCGAGGTTCTTTTCGTTAAATCCCGGAGATCCCATGGATCCCTGAGATCCCGGGGAGCTGGAAGATCTACGGGAGCCTTCAGACCCAGGGGACTCAGGCGACCCAGATTCTTCACTCAACTTCTTATAAAGAGAAACCTCATTCAAAGTCTGATCAGAATAAATTCGTTCTACCCAACGGCGGTAGAGTGCGCAGGCTTTGCAGTTGACATCCGTTTCAAAATTCCAGTCTCGAAGCGCTTGGATAGCAGGCTGATTCATTGCGCTTATTGAATCATGACCCGAATCATGACCTGAGGCATGAACTGAATCCTGATTCGAGCCCCGACTAGCATCCAACACTGCCAGCAACTTAGGCAAAAGAAACCGAGCATCCACTGCCTGAATATCACATTGAATTCTCTGATTTGAGGCTAAATCAAGCCCGCCGATTTGGCCACCAGTCTGGCCACCGCTCCGGCTGCCAAGTCCCCCCTTCTTACTCTGCCCGCCGCTCCCACCAGGGCCCAATGCGCGAATTAGTTCTTCAATTCGAAAGGCTCGCAATCCCTGAGACTGCGCATTGCCCAAGCTATACCGAGAATTCGATGGCCACTGCCGATTATTAGCGGTTACAACATAGCCCCTTTTAGGATTGAGGACATGAGGCATTTCATCAGCGGTCAGGGGATTTGAGAAGGCCACGGAAGATTCAAGCTGAGACAACGACTCTTGGCCAATACCTAGAGCTGGTTCCTTATTGTAGCGAGGGGTTCTTCCATTAGTACGGTAGCCGATATGCCCGTTGTCATCGGCAAAAACAAAGTTCCAACTTGGAACTCTTATTGTTGATAATAGATGATCCGCTTCAATGACATTGTGAATTTTTTCAATTTCCATCAAGCCAGAAATATCCTTTGCACTTAAGTCAAAGCCGGTCCATCTCAACACGATGGCAGTGCCATCTGGAGCCGCCAGGGGCAAGATCGGCAAGCCAGACTCTGTGCGCTGGAAGGACTTAAAGAAAAATGGAAGCTTCAAATTCCATAGTCTCACCCAAATCCAAGGGCGAAAAGCCTTTGCATGCGTAAGATCCTGGACAGGCACATAGGTCACCTTTGCGACTGGCACAAAGGAATTCGTTAACCCCCAGCTCACATGATGGTTTGAAGCACTTGCAAAAACAGGAACGCCCGGGAGCGTCGCACCGATGACATCCATAGTACCGGCATCCATGTGGACCCAATGCCAAAAAGGAGGACGAGCAAGTTTCAGATGCGGATCATTCGCCAGCCACGCATTGCCCGTCTTACTCTTACTGGAATCAATCACCCAATTATTACTCCCCGTGCCGGGCCCATCCCATGGCGTGGAGAGTTGCTTGAAGAAATTTTGGATATCGGCGTGCATATTATTTTCCAAAGCACCGCTAACTGGTCTATTTGAAGTCGTGTTCCCTTTTTCGTTTTCAGGGATTTCGGCCGAAATTTCAGGCCGGCCTTCAGCTCTCGATTGATATTCCCCACTCTTCAAAATCGATGTATCCCAAGGAAGTCCGTCAAAACTAAACAATCGATCCGCATCGGACCCATATTCTTTCAGCCAGTTTTTCTGATCAAATTGAAGCTGGAAAGTTCGCCGGGTTTGGTCGAAAGACTGAAGAAGCATGACCGCCAGGGAGTCTTGAGGTTTCCAAGCATCGGGGGTGTAGCCCAGTCCCTGAAATTCGTAGACGCCCTTCTTCAATGCCTCACCAAAGCCTTGATTTGCTCCCCAGGCATAGGCCCATAAATAGTCTTTGTATCGTTTATCGAGTTGAATGAAGAGCGAATCCGCTTTTTCCTCCAGACCCAAAAGACGCATAAAAAAATCAGACTGGATGGCATCTTGACCAAAAATCTCAGCTTTGCGACCTTGGACCGTTCTCCTAAAATAGTCCATCTCCCAGCCTCGGTCTTTGGCGTGGATATACCCCAGGCAAGCAAAACCAATCAATTCGGAATTGCCGGCACCCGTGTCCCTTGCGTGAAGATGAGGAATGCCTTGAGGATCACGGTAGATTTCACATTTTTTTCCCACCAACTCAGCGCTGAGAGGATTTAAATTAGAATTTGTGCCAGGATCAGAAGCAAAAGTACTTGCCGCAATCAACGATACCCATAAAATGAACATACAGCCCCCCAACCTCTATTATCACGACACTGAACTTTGCATGACGGTCCACCAGCGTCTCCCCACACGATGAGGTGTTATTCCGGTCAGGATTTGACCGAGCACAATCGAAGTCGCAACCGGCGCTTCCAAGTGAGGGCTATGACCGGTCTTTTTCAAAATCACGGCACGCGATTCCGTTTTACGCTGCGGCTTATCTTCCTTTACATTTTTCGGTACATTTTCCGGTACATTTTCTGGTGCATTTTCTGAGTTCATACAAGTCAGCCAAGACTCTGCGCAGGACACCGGAATCAGGGTATCGTTCTCACCCCAAAGTACCCAGGTTTTTGCCTGAATGTTCTTAGCCGTATCATTTAAAGTATAAAGATCTTCCTTGGCCGAGCCGACAAATTGCACAATGTCTTCACGCCCCAGAAAATGCTTGAAATGACCTGAAATTAAACTAAACCATTTAGGCTCTTTCGAAAATAAATGCGGCCTGAGAATCGAGAACCTTTCATTCGGGGGATCCTTTTCGTTCCCCATCATTCCAAGGCTTCCTTTAATAATTGCTTCGCATTGTCGCATTGTGGGCTCATCAGGATAAATTCCTGACGGATTAATTAGGAGCAAAGAGGTGGGCCCGGAGTAATTGAGTCGATTCGACGCTGGCCTTTTCCCTTGTCCGCAAACCCCCGCATAGTAAGCCGCTAACCAGCCCCCAAGCGAATGCCCGCACAAAGTATGTGGCTTCAATGCATCTAGAGCATCTGCCACAGAAGTCATCATCATTTCTACAGTTGGAAAAGCCCGTTCTTTTGAAAGAAAGCCTCCAAACCCAGGGAAATCAAAGAGAATGACCTCATCATATTGCCGCTTTAAAACAGGTAGTAGCAAAATGACTACAGCATGCCAAGAGAGGGGCGTGTCACCAAATCCAGGAATAAGAACAAATCTCTTCGGATAGGCAGATTTCTGATTCTTCGTCCTCAAACTCTTACGCCAGTAACCCATTTTGAGATCGCCATTTCTGCGAATCTCCCATTTAAACCCTTGGCCCCTCAGAATTCCTTTGGCGATCCAATGGATGCCTCTCATTGGATTTACGGCGCGAGAATTGAGTTTTGATAAAACGGATTGAATTCGATCCATATTCAACAATTGAGACATCTCCATGTTCTACTCAAACCTTTTGGAAAAGCAAAGCCCTGAAAACGATCTTTACATCAGCCAGAGAATAAGGAACGATAGTATCCCTATGGAAATCATGCCCTTTAGAAATGACATGAAACTCACCGAGGTTATGTCGCAACAAAAGTTTACACTTTCTGCTGAAATTATCCCGCCCAGAAATGGCTCGGAACAAGCGAAAGTAATGAAGCAAATCGAATCTTTGATCCAAGCTGGCGCCCAGTTTTTAGCCGTAACAAAGGGCGCAGGCGGAAGTCTCCGCGGCGGAAGCCTTCCTATTGCCCAAGCAATTAAGGAACGTTTTTCCGTACCGTGTATCGCCCATTTCACTTGCCGCGATCTCACCCCGCCGGAAGTAGAGAACCAATTGATGGACCACCACTACTTCGGAATTCGTAATATTTTAGCACTACGGGGAGATCCACCAGACGGTCAGCCAGACTGGAAGCCCAGAGAAGGTGGCTACAATTACGCCTATCAATTGATTGAACAGATTCGAAATTTGAATCAAGGAAATTATCTGCAGCGGGCTGGGGGACCACCCGCTTCGGGATCAGAGCAAACCCGGTTTTGTATTGGGGCGGCGGCATATCCCGACTTTCCGGACGATAGAAACCGGATTGAGTACTTTAAACTCAAAGTGGAAGCTGGAGCGGAATTCGGTATCACTGATATGCTCTTTGACCCTGACTCTTATGGGCGTTTTGTGGAAACCTGCTCAAAGAATGGGGTAAAAATCCCGATCCTTCCTGGAACTCGGTTTCTAAAAACCAAGAGCCAAGCTGTCCGGATGGCCACAAAATTTAAAGTAAAGATCCCCAACTCGACCTTGAATTCTCTGCCAGAGCTGGATGGACCCGAGGCTGTTGAGGTTGGATTGGAACTTTTTTACCGTTTGACGGAAAAATTGAAGGCCCTGGGGGCTCCTGGCGTGCACCTTTACGTAATTTCTGACACAGAAGGTGCATCTCATGCACTTAGACGATTGGCAACTTGCGTAAAACAAGGTAAAGAGTGATAACCACTTTGTTCAACGCCGGGGTGGCGAAATAGGTAGACGCACAGGACTTAAAATCCTGGGTTCCTAACGGGACGTACGAGTTCGATTCTCGTCCTCGGCATTCATTATAAAACTGCTTTCAATTCTGTTTCAAATTCTTCCATATCGGGTCTTTTGTCAGGATCCCAGCTCAGTGCCTTGAGTAAGAGAGGTGCGAGGGAATTCCTGCTCGTATTCAGATAATCGTCGACAGCTGGATAATGATCAATCAACTTATGAAAAGAGAAAATAAGCAACTCTTGAAAGGTTCGAAAGTAAGTTTTGTCCGAATTTTCTAGTGTCCAAGGAACATACCCATGAGTCAATTCATATAACACCGAAGCATGGCTGAAAACGTCAGCCTTTTGTTCCCGTTTGGTGATGTCAGTACAATCTTCATAAATTCCAGCCATATAAACTTCGGGCGCGATAAAGGGTGGGGTTCCAGATGTCAGTTTGATCATACCCTTTTTGCAGACTTCGGCTGGTTTAAAAGTCAGGCCAAAATCTGTGTACACTGCTTTGACTCGATCGACATCATCTACATGAGAAACTAGAACATTCTCAGGTTTTAAATCCCGATGCACATATCCCATCCTGTGTAAATTCGCTAATCCCGCCGTGAGCTGTAAGATGATTTTTTTGAGTATTGCCCGTTGATTGACATCTTCTGGACGTAGGATTCCAGCCTCGACCATATCAAAAAGGTTGCCATCCATCTTCCCTTCTACGAATCCATTATTGTCCGCAAATTCCAACCGCTGCAATCCCTCTACTTTGGAAGGGTCCGTTTGACCGGCGCTTTCTATCTTTAATCTGACTTCCTTTTCATTTTCACGCGACAGAATTTCATTTTCTGCATTCGCTTTGGTTCCCATATGTAGACTTCGCGCACTTATTTCCAAATCCCTGAGCGGGAACTTATACATCGCCCGAACCAGGCTTTTCCAGGTCTTATATTCGAAGAGTTCGTAGACTAATTTGTAATTCGGCTTCTTGTTTAAAATACCGCTATTCAACCTAAATAGAATTCTATTGCAGCTTGGATCAAACTCGATGGGAACATACTTCATGCCACCTCCCCCATCCGACACTAAGCAGGTTGATACAAAGGACTTTATGCCGGATTGATGACAATCCTCTCTCCATACCTCCTTGTTCTGCTCCACACAGGCGACCAGAGTCAAAATTGAGAAATCCTGATATCTGGGTAATGAAATATATGCGCTTAAGAAATTCTCAGCTGCTTCTTGGTCGATGTTCCGGACGTTCTCGTTTTGGGGTTTCAATGATTTCTGGTCGGGTACGTTCCTACGAGGCAGAGTACCCATTGTAATGAGGCTTTGGATCAGGGATTGGCGGGATTCCTTCTGCAGCTCAACCGACACGTGCCGAAGACGTTTACAATTTGGACTTTGGAGGGACTTAGGGCAATCCTGAGCAATTTTCGATTTTACAAACCTCGCTACTTCTTTGATTTCGACTTCAGCATAGGTAGTGGTAGCAATCGATAAAAATAGAACCAGCGCAATCTGTGCGGTCCATTTCACGCTGGAAACCTTCTGACTCATCGCACCCGCCATAACAAATTCCCCCATCGCCCAGTGTCATTAACACCGGTTCGAGAGAAAAGCTATCGGCTAAGGACGTAGACAGAACTTAATATGAGATTTTTTTAAACACCATATACCCAGACATTTTCTCAGATTTTTTTACTATCGCCTTGCTGAAAAAGATCCTTAGAAATCCAGCCCACCAGGGCAAAGGTATTTTTCGATTGTATTTGACGGCAATTTCGGTGGAATAACGGATCTCTTCGGAAGTCCAACCGCATTTCTCAAAGAAGCCTAGCCAATCATTTGGAAAAAACCGAAAGGGGGCATTTTTCATTTTTATAGTCCTTAGACTTGCCTTGAGATACGGATAGACTTCGGCACGAAAAAACTCCGTAATCCAATAGTGCACATGGGTTTCGTTATGCAACGCTTTTGCCAATGAGGATACTTGTTCCTCACTTAAATAGGGAATGACTCCTTCAGTAATAACGAGAGTCTTTTTGGCTTGGGAGCCGACTTCTGTAAGAAATTGATTTCTCTTTTCCTCGTCCGCGAGGTCCAGCTCTACTCGAGTCAACTGACATTTCGGGGATTCCTTCTTAAGAAGTCTATTCTTATGGGAAATAATCTGCGGGTAGTCCACCTCAATCCATTTTAAAGAACTGGGGAGGTTCATCCGATAGGGACGGGTATCCAAGCCAGTTCCCATATTGATGACGGTATCGACCCCTTTTCCGATGAGATCAAGAATAAACTGATCAATAATGACTGTTCTAGCAATCACGGCCCATTCGGTGTACTTACCGACAGTTTTCATACTTTCGGCAATTTTCTTTCCCCGCTCACCGAGCAATACGTTAGCAAGGGGGTCTCTAAAAAGGGCATCAGGCCTTAGAGTTTCTTTTGCTCGATAGTAGGCAACCCAAAGTGCCGTATCTGAAACGTGATTGATTTGTATTTTTTCGTTAGTGCTAGAAGTATCCATATCTCAGGTCAAATTTTGCATAAAAGATAAATTAAAGATAGACTAAAGTCATGCCAACATTTATTGCAATGCTCCGTGGAATTAATGTGAGCGGACAGAAAATCATCAAAATGGAATCGCTCCGAAAATCATGTGAAAAGATTGGACTCCAAGAGGTTCAAACTTACGTACAAAGCGGCAATATCATTTTTAAAACCAAAACATCACTTTCAATTTCTAAGAATATTGCTTCCAAACTTACTTCAATGATACTTCGCGATTTCGGCTTTGAGGTGCCTGTCATCATCCGCACAGTAGACGAAATGCGCGAAGTCATTAAGAAGAACCCCTACCTAAAGGATAAGAGCGTTGACCTATCTAGGCTTTATGTCACCTTTTTGCCAGAGCCAGTATCCTCAGCCCAGAGCAAAAAGCTCGATGCTCTCTATTCTCAGATTTCCGGAAATTCCCAGCCTTCGGGAAATGTCGGGGGTTCTGGAAAAAGTGCGAAGGCTAGCAAAGCCCCCTCAACCGCCACCGATTTCTTTCAGCTTGTCCGCAAGGAAATCTACCTTTATTGCCCAGGGGGTTACGGTAATACGAAACTTTCAAATAACTTATTCGAAAAGGCGCTTTCAGTCAGCGCCACGACGCGAAACTGGAATACAGTTAATAAACTCTTAGAAATTGGAATTTCTGAATAATATTATTAAATTTACATAAATTAAGTATAAATAACTTTAAGTCCAATTTAGATCTCAGTTTTACCTCATTTTTAAACACAATTACTCCGATAATAATCATACAATGACTCAGCTCATGGTTCTGTTTTCAACTAGAACACGTGCCTTATTTAAATGCGTGCCCACATTTTTACTATCTTTATTATTTACTTTAGCTATTTCAATTTCGTTACCAGGCTGTTCGTCTTCCTGTAACGACTCTGCTAATTCGTTTGGCTTCGAGGACTTACGATCCCCATGGCAAGCATTACTTTCAAATGCTGTGTGCTCGGATTCGGTATTCACACCACCGCCCAAAGAGTCATTCAAAGTAGTTACGAACGAAGTAGCAGAGGAAGTAACAAAAAAAGTAGAAAGACAAGTGGCATCGAAAACAACTTCACCTGTGTCAACTGCGACCCCTGCGAAATTGACCCCGCCAGCTCCTGCTAGTCCAGCATCTCCTAATCTAGCTCCTCCCAATCCAGCGTCTGCTGGCGATGAGGAAAAAACTCCGTTCGTCATAACTGAAACCGGGATGTCGCTCTCAGTTGTATCCAGCATTGTCTATGGAACTTCAAAGAAATGGCGTGCTATTGCGGAGTGGAATCATATCGAGGCTCCTTACCGGATCCGCCTAGGACAAACACTGATGCTCCAAGGCAAGGTTGCAATAGATCATTCGGAAGTGAGTCGCCGGCTGCTCAATATCTGGAGACAGCAACTAACAAAAAGAGATTTTCAACTACAGAGTACCCAAAGTACAAAGAGCCATCACACCAACCCGTAGTTAGTCGCAGCCGCGAAATGTACTTTTGGTTTCATACTTCGAAGTCCTATTTCGCATTTATTCCTTTTGAACATTAGGCTGAACTGCAGGAAGCCGAATAATAAACCGCGTATTTTCACTCGCTGTATCCAGTTTGATAGTACCTTTGTGTTTTTCAACGATTCCTCGGGCCACACTCAAACCTAAGCCCTTACCGCGATTCACGTCTTTCGTGCTAAAAAATGGCAAAAAGATCTGCTCTCTGATTTCCGGCCCAATGCCTTTTCCTGAGTCGGCCACATAAATTTCAATCATTCTACTATTTCCAGATCCAATTTGCTTAGCCGAGATGTTCACCCATTTTTGGCCCTTGCTGAACTCAATAGCGTCAAAAGAATTCTGAAGTAAGTTAAGAATCACCCTGGACAATTCAGTGGGTCGACATTGAATCTCCACCCCGTTCAAAGAATCCTCCGACTGCAATTCAATTTCATGCTGCTTAAACCTTTGACCACAAAACTCTACCGCTGAAAGTACTATTTCAGATACCGTAGTCGGCCGAAATGGCTCGTCTTGTGTATCACCTGAGAATGATCGAAGACTCTTAACTATTTTTGCAATTCTCATGGTCAGTGTGACTAAAGCATCTACAATTGAAATAGTCTCAGGTGAACTTTTCGCTTCGACCAAAATATCTCTCAATTGTTCAATTCGCATCAGCATTGCCAAAAGAGGGTTGTTCACTTCATGTGCTACGCCAGCAGCCATCTCGCCCAATGCCGACATCTTTGCGGTAGCTACGATATTCAATTGCTGCTGCTGCAAAGTTTCTTCAGCACGCAAACGCTTATCTTCGATCACGATTGCAGAAGCGATAATGCCAAGTATCTCGCGGTCTTCGGTCGATAAAGCCCTTTTATTGTAAAAAAGTGCGCTCAACGCCCCTACCGGAATTCCATTGTCTTTGACGACTCGACCCAAATAGCTATGAGTAATAGGATTGTCCGCTGAGCCAGCGGAAGCAGGAGCTTTGTCATAGTGGTGAATCTCAAAAATTTCTCCCAAGAACATTTTGACCGAATCATATCCAGTCGAGTCTCTTCCAAAACCAAACTTCGCGTTATCTTGCGGCAGATTCCAGCCTCCCAGGCGTGTCATCTTAGCCCCATCCATACGATCATAAATCGTGCAATCCGCCTTTAATAATTCACCACATAATTCCGTCAATTTAGAGATATTTTTCGCAGGATCCACCCCAAAGGCAAGAAAACACTCGGCCACTCGAGAGAAACTGGGCCCACCCTGTGGGCTTCCGCTTTGCTCACCTTTTGGCGCGTCACTTTGCCCACCCTGTTGTCCATTTGGCGGGGCTCCGGAGCTTGGATTTTTTTCCTGCGGCATTTATTCTACCTCACCAGTTTACATTCTAACTATTTACTATCCATCTCCCAACTTCCGTCCCATGAGGAAGGGGGGTCTTGCTCGAACTCTTTACATCTTTCCATAAAAACTGCTGACGGGCCATCAGTTTTGCCAATTGCTGCGGAAATCAACCGTTGCGAACTTTCAAACTTCTCATGCGCTTGCGTCCACTTCGCGTTCTTATACAATTCTCTACCCTCAGCGAATAATTTTAATCCTTCACTGGGGTATTCCTTGTCTAATACCTGAATCAATTCAACAGCCTTTTTCTTTCCTTTTACTTTCACGTCGTCCAAAACTCGGTGAGGCGGGAGAGGCTGACCAGAGCTTTGAATACACTCAAAGGTAAATCGAGTGGTCAAGATAGTAACCCCATATTTCTTGGTCAAGCCCTCTACTCGGGAGGCCAAATTGACATGATCTCCGATAACAGTGTACTCAAAGGTCTGCTCAGATCCCATGTTACCGACGTTTACAACGCCGGAATTAATACCTATGCCTATTTGGACATCGATCCCATATTGAGATTTGAATCTTTCGTAATTTTTCTCCAGCGCTTGGAGCATCAGAATTGATGCCTTGCAAGAATTGTAAGCATGATTGGGTTGATTTAACGGAGCACCCCAAAAGGCCATTACCGCGTCACCAATATATTTATCGAGTGTACCTTCATTTGTGAATACTAGTCCGGTCATAATTCCAAGATAATCATTTAGGAATGACGCTAATGCTTTAGCATCCATTTTTTCCGAAAAAGTAGTAAATGATCGAATATCTGAAAACAGAACTGTCATTTCTCTTTTCTCGCCGCCTAACGATAGTTTCGTGGGATCTTTCAGAATCGAATCGACCACCATCGGCGCTACATACTTGGAAAAGGCGCTTCGTATAAATTTCTTATTTCTTTCTTCGAGAACATATTTGGCCGCCAGAATAAGAACGAAGACAGTCCCCACTTCCAGATAAATAAAAACAGTGTTTAAATTATAATTTCGCGCAAAAAGTAACTTAATGTCTACGAAACCTAGGCCAAAAAATGTTACCAAAAACACGCTCAAAGCTGGAATTGCGTCGAATCGTTCAATAAGGAAAGCGAAAAAAGCCACTCCGACTAACATGAAAAATATTACCCAGAACGCACCTGATTTATTAGCTCCGGAAATCAATGGATCACTTGAAAGTAAATTATCAAGGATATTGGCATGACCATAAACCCCTGGGGCATTGGCTTCAAATGGGAACTGCCTCATATCGAAAACTCCCAGAGCCGTTACCCCCACGAGTACATACGCGTCCTTTAAGATGTCAGATTTTTTCTGCCCCGCGGTCCTGCGATCCCCTGTGTCTCCCAATACCTCCTTGTCTCGCATCAAGTCGGTTGCTGAAATATGAGTAAAAACGCTGCTAGGACCTCGAAAGTTGATTTGCATGACTCCCAGGGGTGTCACTTCTATGGTTTTTCCGGAGTTTTTATAGCCAAGGCTTTTAACGTGTTGTCTTTCATCCAAAGTGAGCTGGAGCTTTTCGCCCAAACCAGTCCTCACCATTTCGAGAGGAAGGGAGGGAAAAGGCCTACCTTTGGCTATAGCCATGAGATTAATCCGCCGGATATAGCCGTCTGCGTCGAGGCTAGAATTGAAATACCCCGCATGTTTTGCGACCCCGTTGTACATAGGAATATTGGCAAGTGGAGTTACAAACGAAATCATGGGAGTTTTGGCTGGATTGAAAGAACCGACGGTGTGAAAGAAATCAAATGAGAATTTGTCGTAATCTTCTGGGAATTGTGACAGAGCTTCGGGTTTTAATACCGGGCAGAATTCTTCACCATCGTAAAGAGGCTGACACGAGACATCTGATGCCCAACCCAATACTAACCGATCAGAATAATTATAAATAACCTTTTGAAGAACAGAGTCGGTTTCAAACTTCTGGGCAACGGTATCTAAGTTTCTTTTTTTCAGAACGTCCATCAGTTCCGCCGGAACTCTCGGATCAGGTTCTGAGAAGGTCATATCTAGACCGACAACCTTAGCACCTTCTTGGAAGGCCTTTTCAATCAAAAACGCAGTCATATCGCGGTGCCAGGGCCACCTTCCGAAAGAATCAATTGCTTCTCCATCGACTTCAACCACCACTATTTTATTTTTTGGTGGCTGAGGACCTCGAAGCACAAACTTGAAGTCCGTGAAAACATTGGACGCCCGACTCAAAACCGGGTAGATCTTCTCGCGAAGCAGGGGGTTTTGTAGTTGCCCAAAAACCCCAAGTTCGGTGACCCAATAGCAAAAAGTAAACCCGAGCATGATTGGAATTTGAGTCATCCAGATTTTCTTCTTCATCTTTGAAGCATATCGGTCAATTATTGGGGAAACATGAGATTAGGAATGAGCCTACTGGCATTAATACTTGGCAATGACTAGCTCCTCTGTTATATTGCTGCGCGTTATGATTGATCCCTATCAGTTACTCGAGCAATCCCATTTCTACCTCAGTAGAGATTACAGCCTCTACGAGTTCTCAGATCATGGCCAACAGGGTCGTCCCAAAACGGCCCAACTGGAAAAGCGCAGAGATTCTACTCAGATTAAAATCGTGGGCTTTACGGGAATCTTGGCAGTCGTCGCACTCGGTACCTGGTTCTGCCTATTGTAATACCAAGGCCAGTTAGTTCGGATACTTCACTATTGTGCCCTCACCTTCAACTTTTGCTTTAGCTGGACTCATGTTAACGTAGACTTAATGGTAAAAAATGAGCGGAGTCGGAGAAGGCAATTCAAGCGAGTGTTCCTGCATAGGTTCATTCATAGTTTAAGCTGTGTAAGCCGTGGATTAATGATAGCGTGCGGACTCGGTTTTTCCGCATATTTGTCCGTTCCGGCTGCAATTGCAGAAACTACAGCAATTCATAATACTTCGCCGTCTTCGGCATCGGCATCGTCGTCTTCATCTGCTCCAAATGACGCAGGTCCTCAGGGACAAAACCTAGAAGCCCAACTCAAGGCTGCAGTTATAGACGCACAATCCAAATTGGGTAAACTTGAGTCCTGGCAAACCGCTCTTTTCACAGACGAAGTCATTCCTCAATTTCAACGATTTATTAAAGATTACCGGGCTTCGACAAGCGGCTTGGTCGTAGATCTAGATTATGAAAGCCTCAAACATTTCTTGGCATACCATGAAACAAAAACTCAACCTGTGAGAAGTTTGCCAACTGCTAATTCACTACCCGCAAATGAAACGCCGCATAAACTCCTGGTTTATTTAAAAAGTGATTCTTCCTGCCCAAAGTGCCGTGCGAGTTTAGGTAATATTCAAACTATGGTACGGCAGCGCTTGGAAAGACGCGGCCTAAGTCCGATCTGGCTGAATTCAGATGATTTCAGCCCACAGCTTACGCAGATTTCACAAAACCCCCAAAGCGGTGGTGGGTATGCAAATAATAAGCTGTTTTTTGAACAAATGCGTTCCTCGGCCAAAAGCAAGAACGCAGAAGGTGCTCTTCTGATCAGCTGGGCACTGGCGCCGCAAGATGATACCGATTCTGCTCATGCTGATGAGAAGCGGTATCTCATCGAGTCTTCGATGCAAATCCATTCGCTCGAGGCTCTGACCCGACAGAAGGAGCTTTTAGACAATGATTCGTTTGAGATAGCAGAAACACGCCTTTTGACCGAACTGTTTACGGACCTAGGTAGTAAGTTTGCTTCCGAACAATCTATTTCGGAGGCAAGTGTGACGGGAGGCACAGCAGGAGGTACGAAGGAAGAGATTTTAGTTCAAATCAGTGGTGTCAAAGATTTCAACCAGTACTCCCGAATTAAAACACTTCTACAAAGCCAGTTGAAAGATATTAATTCTTTAGAAGATCGAGAATTTTCCAAGAATCAAGTGGTTTTTGCCGTGACTACTAAGCAGACCGTGGATGCCTTGAAAAAACAAATTGGGCAGCTCAGTCTGGACCCCGGGAATGATCAACTTCTCACGGTGGTCGTTCAATGATACAAGGTGAGAAATTAAAAAAATGGGGATATTTGCTTTTGATTATTTTAAGCATATCCTCATGCCAACGTTCCGCTCAATTCAGGAAAGATTCGGATTCTGGGATGGACGGTGGAGACAGATTGTATGATAGTCAGCAGGGCAATCTATCCATGGGAAGCCCTGGTACTCAGCGTTCCGAACTACTAGGACAACCTAAAAAGCGAATATTGGTGTTGAATTTCTGGAACAATACTCCAATAACCCTACTCGACGTTGGCAGTTTCGCGGCGAATGAACTAAAAAGAGGCCTCTTTCTTAGCCAAAAGGTTCTCCTTTCGGACGATGGGAAATCGGATTTGAATACTGTCGACTTTGTCGAGGGTGAGCATGTCCGGGTCGCACAGCTTATTCGAGAAGGAAGACGAAACGGCGTTGCAGTATTAGTGATTGGCCGGGTGACCAAAGTCATCTTCAGACAAAAAGGAGATGAAGTGGGGTTATTCCGCCAGCGCCAATCCCTAGCAGCAGTAGATGTTGAGATGAAGATTTTTGATGTACTCGGTGGGCGAGAAATTATTGCCAGCACCCAATCAGGCGAAGCCAGTGCAAGCGCAACAGTGGCATTCGAGAATGCAAGCATAGAAAGCCCAAATTATCGATCAGAGCTGATCAAAATCGCAACACGTCAGGCCGTCGCTAAGTTTGTTCCAGACGTGGTACACTCCGTCGATAAACTCGCCTGGCAAGGACGCATCGCAAAGTTAGTGGGTCCAAAAATTTACGTAAATGCCGGACGCGCTTCAGGACTCTTGTCAGGAGATATTCTTAAAGTATTGAACCCGGGAGACGAAGTCTATGATCCTGTTTCTGGTGCGCTCTTAGGAAGAGCACAAGGTCAGCTCAAGGGAACTTTAGAAGTGGTCGACTTTATTGGAGCAGATGCTGCCGTAGCTCAAGTCCACACAGGAGCTAATTTTAAGGAGGGAGATTTTGTCCAACTTTACTAATTTACCGGCAACGATTGAAATATATCGGAATATCAAGAATTCTCCTTGGAGTTATTTCCATTTAGATCAAAGGCAGAGGCAAATCGCGGAAGATATTAGGAACGGGAAGGCAGGCGCCCTTTTGATTTCGGAGTTGGAGCCCGTCATCACGTTGGGACGAAGAACGCCACAAGACGATATTCTTTTAGGAGAACCCGCCCTCAATGAGATGGGAATTGGAGTTTACCGAACGGATCGAGGCGGGCTTGCTACTTACCATGGACCTGGTCAGTGGGTTTTATTCCCGGTGGAGCGCCTTGAGACTTTGACCGGTGATCGTAAAGGGGTCAGGCAGGCCGTAGGTACGCTTTTGGAAATCGCTTATTGTGTCGGCCGAAATTATGACAAAAAGGTGGAAATCCGATCAGGCTCCCAGCTTGGGGTTTGGACTCAGAAAGGGAAATTCGCTTCCGTAGGCGTACATATTGAGCAAGGTGTCCTTTTTCACGGTCTTTCAGTCAACGGTTTTAAAACCCCTTTGAGCTTCCAGGGCTTACGCCCCTGCGGGCTAGACGCCCAAATGGACTATTTATTGGAGTCGCCATCTGAGGATGAGTTCCAAGGCCTCCAACAAGCGTTGATTTCCGAGACCCTGCGAAGATTTTGGGGACGAAAAATAACGCATCCTACGCAAGAAGCATTGACTGCGACCGCTGACGCGATTATAACACACTAGATCTCGTAGTCTTTTCAAATACTATTCGGGCGTAGCTCAGCGGGAGAGCACCACCTTGACACGGTGGGGGTCGTTGGTTCAATCCCAATCGCCCGAACCATTTTTTCCAAATAGCAGATTCGAACCTTTTCAGAATTGTCCCCTCTATCGAGCTTTTAATGTGCATCGAACATACATTCGAATTTTGGGCTGCCATTTGCTAAACTCTTTCGCACTCATACCTCCAACGAGAGAACCGGTCTTTTCAACAAGAGAATATTTATGTTCTCCGTCTATCCAGATTTCCGTGTCCTTTTTTGTATCACTGAAAATATTCGGCTTGTAATAGTCGCTGTGATCCATCCAGTCTTGAAAAGTCGCAGGAACTCCAGCCGCTACCAATAAATGCGAAGATTGAGATTCTTGCGGTACGATCCCGCCTTTCCGGTCACACCATTTTTTTGCATCAGGCAATGTCATTTTCGTTTCGGAACGATTACTCCAAATATCTGTTCTATCACCTACCGTTACGAAATGTGGAGTTCCAAATTCTTCTGGTATATTCAGAATTTTCGCATTTAGATTAGAACTTAAATTGGAGCCTACCGGAAGAGCATTTACGTTTGCTGGAAGTGGTGTTTTGCAGTTTGTCCCGTCGCCGCCATTACAGCAGTTGCGGTCACTTTCAGCTTTTACTGACGGCTGCGCAAAAGACAGGGATGGAATGACCATGAAGGTTAGAAGTGCGAAAATCTGAACTTTATTAATACTCATAAAAACTATCCTCTCAATAGGGTTGTTTCTGCAAGTCCGGAGCCAAGTCGTGGGGATTTTGTGTACCCCGGTGAGCTATTAATAACGAATAATTACAAGACTTTAGATTGGTCATAGCGGAGTTGGGGTGTGTCTGATCTGACATGGGTTACGTCAGACATGAAGGGCGGTGTCCCAGCTGTCTAAAACTTGGCCGATTCGCCGAAAGCGAGACAACGGAGGGCGATTTACGGACGGAGACGAGATTTAGAGGGAGATTAGCGTCGTTAAACGCGACGTAAACCCCTGTACCTAGTGGGGGAGGTTCCCTGGTTTACGTCGCGTTTAACGACGCACCAAATACCCCTTCCCTTATACTCACGTCCTCAGTCCCCCTCTCACTCTCCCCCACCTTTCACTCCCACCTGCCCACGCTATTCTTTACGACCCGCACCCACCTAAAGCGTGGGTCACTTAAACATACCGTTGTAGCGCTTATCCCTATGGGCGTAGGTTTACCAAGAATTCGCTGAACGCTACGGGGAGTAACTCCACAGATTTTGGCGATCCGGGCTGTCTGACCTTTCCAGCCGTGGCGGTAAGCAAAGTGGATAAAAAGATCGCGAAGCGGTCCACTTTCCTTTACGTCAGAAGGAGGAAGGCGCAGAGCACTGGCAGAAGCGTCTAGGATATCGTCCAACGATTTTCTGCTTAAATATTCCAAATCGAGTAATTTAGGAGAGGAAGTGCCTTGCACCTTCACTGAAGGATCTCCGGACACATAGGCGTGAAATCGGACTGTAAACTTGGGCCTAGGATCTTTCACAACCTGGGCCAGTCGGCGCTCGGACAGGATAGGAAAAGCACTAGCCCCAAAAAGATCCCGATAGGTCGACCATTGCCACTCCAGCGGATCTGCGCACAAGCTGCGGCGACATGGATTTAAAGCGACATATCGGACATGACGACGGAGATGAAAGATATCTGGAATGGGATGAGGTGGTGCGATTTTCTGCCAAAGGTGAATGATTTTCGTCCTCTTACTCAGAGCGCCGGTGAGCCCATGAAGTTTATGCAGGACCTGCTTAGAGTGCTCCTGACCTACCCCAGGAACTACCGGGACTATAAGATGAATGTGGTTCGGCATGATCATCGCGCCCAGCATATCTGGAAAAAGCGACGTCAACCGATTCCACGTCCACTGACAGGTTTTGAATTCATTAAATGGCTCCAACGGAGTACTTGTTCGAACAGCCCAATGATTATACATGGGGCAGTTTCGTGCAAACACCCAGCCAACGGGACAATGCACTTTAAATGGGATTTGGTAAATTAGAGTAACTCCCCACCACCACCCCAACTGGATATGCACTTTCCATATAAATTATGTAACAAGAGTAGCGACTCGCGAGGCTCCCTCCAGCGTCCACCCAGTGCCCCGAACTACCCCTCAGCATCTTCCAGCGTCCACCCAGCTATCCCCCAGCAACACAAAGAACCATCTACCCACTCAAAAGTACCTCTACAACAAACTCACGACTTCCTTACCAAAGATCTGATTAATCTCCTGGACGATCTGGGGCGTCGCTACCACCCCGAGTGTCTTGGGCAATTCCAAATGGGTGCGAAAATCTGTGTCCACGAAATCAATCTTTACCGGACACTTGCCCCTACGCTGAATAATCTGTCGCTTCAATTCGCGCAACTGATCAGGCGTTACCTCGCTCGGGAAGAGCCGAATCACCACTTGTTGGACTCGCCCACGGTGGGCCTCAGAAACCCACTCCAACGATTTAACGAAGAGTTTTACCGCTTCCTCTCCGAACTCGACCTCGCCATCCACAACGACTGGCTCGGCCTCAGTCAAAGCACGTTTCAACAATTCCTGACATTGAGTAAAAGCTTCTGGAAAAAAGACTACCTCTACTTTTCCCTTTAAATCTTCAAGTTCCGCGAAGGCCATCCGCGAACCTTTTTTCGTCGTCACTTCTTTCACGCCCGATAGAAGCCCCGCGATCTTCACTTCCGTCTTGGGAGGCCGATAACGCCCCCCTCCTCCGCCCCAAACAGGTTCTTCCATAGCAGCGGCGGGTGCAGACTTTTTGGCTTCTAGCCGCTGCTGCGCGACTGTTTTCAACTTCTCCGTATTCCAACCCAACCATGCATCGCAGATCTTTTGCCACGTATCCATAGGATGTCCCGATACATAAAAGCCCACAACTTCTTTTTCCATCGAAAGCTTCTTGGACTGCGGCCACTCCGCTTCTTGTTTAAAAATGGCGTGAATGGGCGTTACAAGCTTAATCTCGTCCGAAGAAAAAGAATCAAACAAAGACGATTGTCCCAACTCCCTCTCTTCTTGTTCTCCGCCGGCGTGCTCCAAAAGCGTCTCCAGCGACGCAAAAAGACTCGCTCGATTCACCTCGGCGATTGAATCCAAAGCTCCCGCAAGACATAAAGATTCCAGGACTTTCTTATTCACCTTCCGTGTAGAAACGCGCTTACAGAAATCCAAAACACTGGTAAATTTCCCATTCTCCGCAGCAACTCTGGCCTCTAATATCGTATCAACCGCAATTCCGCCGACACCTTTGATTGCTTCTAATCCGAACCGAATCGCCTGCCCCTCGCCTACGGGCTCCACACTGAACCGCTTTTGAGACCGATTCACATCCGGCGATAAAACCGGAATACGATGCTGGCGTGCGTCTCCAATGTACTTAGTGATCTTGTCCGTATTGTCCATTTCAGTCGTCATCAATGCGGCCATGAACTCCGATGGAAAGTGCGCTTTGAGATATGCCGTTTGGTATGTCAACACACCATAAGCCGCAGAGTGGGACTTGTTAAATCCATACTCCGCGAACTTTGCCATCAAATCAAAAATAATCTCCGCCTTCTCAGCTTTGAGATTTCTTTCCACCGCGCCTTTGACAAAGATCTCTCGATGTTTTGCCATTTCTTCAGGCTTTTTCTTACCCATCGCTCGGCGCAATAAATCGGCTTGACCCAAAGAATAGCCTGCCAATTCTCGCGCGATTTGCATCACCTGTTCTTGGTAAAGGATCACACCATAGGTGTCCTTCAAAATATGCTCAAGCGCCGGGACTTCGTAAACCATAGGCTTCCGTCCATGTTTACGATCGATAAAGTCATCCACCATCCCAGAGCCGAGCGGACCCGGACGATAGAGAGCATTGATAGCTGTCAAATCCTCCAGTGAACTGGGCTGGAGGCGGGTACAAAGATCCTTCATTCCGGAGCTTTCTACCTGAAAGACCCCGTCCGTGTCGCCCGAACTAATCAGAGCGAAAACCTTGGGGTCCTCATAATTCATCTTCTCGAGTGTAAACTCGCTATCGGAACTTCCGACAGACCCAGTGGTGTTCACTCCCTTCGCTTTCGTAGCGGCTACTTGGCGAACTAACTTCACCGCGTTATCGATCACGGTGAGAGTCTTCAAGCCCAAAAAGTCAAATTTGATTAATCCAATCGCCTCAGAAAAATCCTTATCGAATTGGGTGACCCAATCCCCGTCTTTACCTACATAGAGGGGGCAATAAGAGACCACCGGGTTCTCAGTAATAATCACGCCAGCAGCGTGAATTCCTGCATTACGGTAAAGGCCTTCGAGAGATCGGGCGTAGCGCATCACCTGTGCAAGTTTAGGATCAGACTCCACCTTCTCGCGAAGACGGGGCTCGACCTCCCAGGCTTTTTCTAGGGTGATATCCAATTCGTCAGGCAATAATTTGGTGAGCTGGTCGGATTCGGCAAAGGACAAACCCAAAACTCGACCCACGTCCTTGATAACGGCCCGAGCCTGTAACTTGCCGAAAGTAATAATCTGGCAGACATTGCCAGCTCCATATTTCTTCGAGACATAGTCAATGACTTCTCCGCGTCGATCTTGACAGAAGTCCACGTCGAAGTCCGGCATGCTAATTCGTTCCGGATTAATAAACCTTTCAAAAAGTAGATTAAATTGAATGGGATCAATATCCGTAATTTTTAGGGAATATGCCACAAGCGAGCCAGCACCTGATCCACGCCCGGGCCCTACCGGAATTCCGTTCCGCTTAGCCCAATTGATAAAATCCGCCACGATAAGAAAGTAACCAGCAAACCCGGTTCTTTCGATCATCGCTAGCTCATCTCGGAGCCGCGCTTCGTATTTCTTTTCTAACTCCGGCCAATTTTCAGCATTTTTCTTTATTTGAAAAGACGGCTCCGCATAACGTTCCAGCAAACCTTTTCGAGCTTCTTCGCAAAAAAATGCGTTCAGATCAAATTCCGCGTCCTTTGGCACAGACTCTGGCCGGAACCGGGGAAGATGATAGATCGCCCTCCCCTTTTCGTCTTTAAATTTAAATTCCAGATCGCATCGATCCGCAATCACTTGCGTATTATCGCAAGCCTGTGGGAATCTCTGAAAACGCTCTCTCATCTGATCTTCTGATTTGAGATAGAATTCAGAAGGGAGCAAACTCTTCGGACGATCAAAGTCCAAATTACGGCCGTGCTCAATACATTGCAAGACCTCGTGTGCCTCCGCGTCCGTTGGCTGCAAGTAGTGACAATCGGTGCTTGCCACACAAGGAATGGAATATTTCTCGCCCCACTGGCTCAAAACTTCGTTGACTTGTTCTTGTTCGGGCAGCGGAGTATCCTGCAACTCGAGAAAGAAATCCTCGCCAAATCTCTTTTTAAACCAAAGAAGTGAATCAATCCCTGCCGCCTCTTCACCTGAGATGACTTGATAGGGAAGTTCCCCGCGTAAACACCCCGACAAAACAATCAGTCCGTCTCCATATTGATCCAACAAAGCTCGGTCCACACATCCCCGAGGCCCCGGAAGCTGAGTTTTACTGTCCACATGGGCAGCAGTATCCGCATAGGATTGCGTGACCATTTTGCAAAGATTTTGATAGCCGGTTAAATTCTTACAAAGCAATACGAGATGATGAAACCGTGCGACATGCCCCGGCCCCGCCGTTTGAATTCCAATCCTACCCCGAGGAGCATAGAAGATTTCACAGCCAATAATGGGCTTTATTCCAGCTTTTTTAGCCGTGAGATAGAAATCGATCGCACCAAATAAATTATGCGTATCCGTAATAGCAACGGAAGACATTCCCAGCTGCTGAACTCTCTCAAACAAAGACTCAACATGAATCGCGCCTTGCAAAAGACTATATTGGGTATGAACGTGGAGATGGACAAAGGACATGATGGAAAGTTTAT
>Ga0206809_1053_pt1 | contig 26567 bp, 18 predicted proteins | sample Alteio_BWOrgCont_55_FD_152903 | JGI IMG/M metagenome (GOLD analysis project Ga0206809, IMG submission 152903) | Enriched cells from forest soil in Barre Woods Harvard Forest LTER site, Petersham, Massachusetts, United States -... | ecosystem: Environmental > Terrestrial > Soil > Temperate forest >... | reverse complement strand
TCCGGGGTGTAGGTGTGCGAAGCAGTGACGTTGGGCGGAAAGCCATGGCGCTTGTCGAGCCAGTAGCTTTGGCCGAATTCGCCGATGATGTGCTGCCCGGCGGCCAAGGCGGAAAGGACGGCTTCGCGCACGTCGCCAATGCGCGGGCGCAGACGCTGCCCGGCCTGCCAGTAAGTCTCCAGCAGTTCGTCGGCCTTGATGGAATAAGGTTCCGTGCCACAGAACTTTTCAAAATGGAATTCGTCCTTGGTGAAAATGCCGGCTTCGATGGCAGCGTGGTTGGCGCGCGTTTCGGCCAGGGACAACCGCTCGAAGAAGTGGCGCCAGTGCGCGGGGGCGACGAGGCAGATTTCCTTGATGACGCGCACGGCGCGGTTGATGCGGATGCGGAACTTGCGCGCGTAATCTTCGCGGCTGCCCAGGAAATCGCCGTAGTAGATGGGCCAGTGACTCACCTCATCGGTGTAGGCGGGGCTGATGCCACGGCCCGTCGAGCCACGCTGGGCTTCGCCGAGGACGTGGGTGCGATAGTCCTCCCAGGCCAGGTCGAGCAGGCGGTGCGAGAGGTCGGAAACCATCGTGCGTTCGTCAATGAGCAGACGCTCGAAAACGCGAAAGCCGCGGCGTTCAAGCGGCTCGATTTCCCAGAGAAATTTGCGCGGGTCGGCAACCACGCCGGCGCCGATGGCGAGGGTGGGGACGTCGTTGTCAATCACACCGGCTGGGAGCAAGTTGAGTTTGAGTCCACCGGCGGTGTGGCCCGAATTGGCGCCACCATTGACCTTGAGCACCATGGCCACGGCATCACTTCGTTTCGTACTCGCGCGCAACTCGGCGGCGATTTCATAGACGAGGCGGCCTTTGCCTTCGTCGCCCATACTGATGCCGACATCGGCAATTAATTGGCTGGTGAAGGGTGGGCGGGCCATGGCAACGACTTACTGGCAGGCCGGGCAGCGGAAAAGGGAAAAGGTAAAGAAGCTATGCGGCGAGACAATTTGCTGGAAAAATCAATTCCAGCTTTCGTACCCGCCGTAAGGCACCTGGCGGAGGGAGAGCGGGCGGTCAAAAATTTCGCGCAGCACAAAGGATTGCCGGGCGGATGCCGGAGAGGAAAGCAGGGCGCGGAGTTTGCCGGATGGGACGGAGATGGTGTAGGCTTTTATGGATGTATCTGCCGTATTGCTTTCTGGAAGCGCGTAGGCGGCGGCTTCTGTCGCCGCGGCTTCGGTGGTAGAGGCTGAGGTTGCCACCGGCATCACCATAGGCGCCAGGATGGTGGGCGGGGTGGCAGGAATAGCGGGTTGGGGCGCGGGAGCGTTGCGTTGGTAAGTAGAAATGGGCTTGGGCGCGGGCCTAGGCGGCACACCCATGTTGGGCATGGCCCTCGGGCGTTGAGGCACCGGCGTCGCAGGTGCGGAAGTATTCTGTGGCTCTTGCTGCCGTTGGGCGACGCGGCGGCGAATTTCCTCCTGAATTTCCCGGTAACGACGGTCAGCCTCAGTCAATTCCGGAGGGGCGCTAGGCAAATTACGATTTGGCGGCGGGTTGGGGGTCTCAGATTCTTGCTGTGACTCTTTGAGCTTTTTGGCGCCTTTGCTCAGCCCCATCAATACGGCGACAATAATAAAGATGATAGCCTGTTCCATGGGGATGGAAAATTGAGGAAGGGAAGAGTACTTGGTTAGCTAAACGGAGATTACTGCTTGGGCGCTTGGTCGCCGGGCTGGCCAATGGTCTGGCGCATGCCGGTGTCGGCTTGAAGATTTTGCATCTTATAATAATCCATGAAGCCCATGCGGCCGTTGCGCATGGCGTCGGCCAGCGCCTGCGGTACCTGCGCCTCGGCTTCGACGACCTTGGCGCGCATTTCCTGCACGCGGGCCTTCATTTCCTGCTCGACGGCGACGGCGGCGGCGCGGCGGATTTCCGCCTGAGCTTGCGCCATGTTTTTATTGGCCATGGCCTGGGCTTCCTGCAATTTTGCGCCGATATTTTCGCCCACGTCCACGTCGGCGATGTCGATCGAGATGATTTCAAACGCCGTGCCGACGTCGAGGCCGCGCGCGAGCACGGTTTTGGAAATGCGGTCGGGGTTTTCCAATACAAATTTATAAGTGTCCGCCGAGCCGATGGTGGTGACGATGCCTTCGCCGACGCGGGCGATGATGGTTTCCTCGAGGGCATTGCCGACATAGCGTTCCAGATTGGAGCGCACCGTTACACGGGCTTTCACTTTGACTTGAATGCCGTCTTTGGCGACGCCGTCAATGGTGAGGCGGCCGGATTGCGGATTCGGGCAGTCAATAACCTTGGGGTTAATGGAAGTTTTGACGGCTTCGAGCACACTTTTGTTAGTTCCCTTGGTGGAAAGGTCGATGGCGCAAGCGCGACTCCAGTCGAGGTTGATGTTGGCCTTCTGCGCCATGATGAGCGCCTGCACCGTCTGGATGAGGTTGCCGTCAGCCAGGTAATGCGCTTCGAGCAAATCTGTTTCGATGGGAATGCCGGCCTTCGAGGCGGTGATGCGGGCGTCCGTCACCAGCACATAAGGCACACCGCGCAGGCGCATGGCCAGCAGGGTGAGGCCGGAAATGGGTGCGCCGGCGAGACGGGCTTTCAACCAGGTGAAGAAAAACGTCATGAACAGCACTGCGCCGACGACAACCATGACGCCGACCAAAACATAAACGATGGTCATTATATTGACAGGAGCTTGAGCGAGGATGGGGGTCATGGTGGTGATGAGTTTGTAAGTGGTGAAGGCGGACTAAAGGACAGGCAGGCTTGTTTGGGGGCAAGCCGCGCTCCTTCATTCTTTCCTTCGCCCGCCGTATCGCAAGGCGAATCCGAGGGGGAACTAACGGTTCCCGGACTAATGTTTGGCCGGGCCGGACGACACGACCACGCTCGCCGCGCGCAACAGGCGGTCGTTGAGCAGATAGCCTGGACGCAGCACTTGGAGGACGTTGCCGTCGGTCACTTCCTTACTCGGTTGCTGGGCGACGGATTCATGGAACTTGGCGTCGAACGGCTGGCCGGTGGGGTCAATTTCCTTGAGGCCGTGCTGGGCGAGCACCCTGCGGAGTTGGTCGGAAATCAATTTAATGCCGTCAATAACAGCGCTGGCTTCGGGGTGGGCTTGGAGGGATGCTTGCAGGCCGAGGCGCAGGTTATCGAGCGCGGGCAAAAGGTCTTCGAGCAGGGCGGCGGCGGCGGCGCGGCGGGTATCCTCCTTGTCGCGGGCGGCGCGGCGGCGGAAGTTGTCGAGGTCGGCCAGCGAGCGCACGTACATATCCTTGAATTTCGCGGCCTCGGCTTGGGCGGCGTCGAGCTGGGCGAGCAACGCAGCGGCGTCCACCGGTGGCGTGGCTTCCGGCTGGGCGTCAGGAGATGGCGGTTCGGGCGGTTTGCTCATAAGCGAAACAAATAAAATTACGCTCAAGGTGCTGGCGGCGCAAGGGAAACTTAAGGCAGATACAGCTATAATCCTGCCGCCGCGGCTTCATCGATTAGCCAGGTCACGCGGCTGGCGTAGCCGCGATGGATTTGCGATGGAAGTTTTTTCGGGTCATACGGGCCGCGGAGAATGGCCTTGAGCACAGACGCCTTGTTTGTGCCGTTGGCCAGCACGACGACGTGGGCGCACCGCGCCAGCCCAGATTCAGTGATGGTCAGCCGCCAGCCGCGCCCCGGCCATTCGACGGCAGCGAAGTTATCCGCAAGGTTGGAGCCAATGAGCGGACAGCCGGGAAAAAGCGAGGCGGTGTGGCCGTCGTCGCCCATTCCAAGGAAACACATATCGAAACCCTTTTGTGCGCCAAAGCGGGCATTCCACATTTTGTTAAATTGCGCGGCGCTATCTGTAGGTGGCAGTTCCATCGGCCAGGGAATTTTCGCCGCCGAAGGCACTCCCAGCGGCGTCAGCATCAGCCGGTCGGCATTGCCGAAGTTGGAATCGTCGGAGGCCAGCGGCACGCAACGCTCGTCACTGGTGAGCCAGAGACAATTTTTTATTACGGTATCCGGAAGAGCCTTTTCGCGCATGGCCCATTGGTAGAATGCCTTGGGGGTCGAGCCGCCGGAGAGGCCTACGGTGATGGGAGCGTTTTTGCCTGCCTGCGCATTGCGCAAAGCATCCACCATCAGGCGGAAGGTTTCTTCGAGGGTGCCGACGCGCAAAGTGCCGTAATCGCTTTTGATTTCACGCATGGGTGACATTTTCAGTTCGTGCATTCGAAAGACAATCCCAAAGCCTGCCGGGACTGGGTAATTCAGGCCAGACTCATCTTTACCCTTGTCAATCTGGCGCGTGTGTCAAAAATCACGAAAACCCCCAACGAAGGAAAAAAGTATGCGTACCCCATGGTTAGCGTTCGCTCTGTTGTTGTCCATTGCTCCATATGCATCTGCGCAGCCCGCGGGATACGACGACCACCAGAATATGATGGACCAACTGGGCATCACCAAGTTGCGCCCAGGGAAAAACGGCAACCCCGGCACTGGCCCGGGTTTTGAAGAGGCCACCGCCAACCATTGGCAGGACACGATGCCGGACGTCCTCACCATGAAAAACGGGGTTAAAGTCACCGAGGCCAGCCAATGGCCAGCGCGCCGCGCCGAAATTTTGGAGGATTTTGAACGGGAAATTTATGGGCGCATCCCGGCCAATGTGCCCAAAGTAACTTGGGAAGTCACCGGCACGACGCAAGGCACCAGTGGCGGCATCCCAACCGTGACCAAATATTTGACCGGCCATGTGGACAACAGCGCGTACCCGCAAATCACGGTGAACATTCGCGCCAGCTTTACCGTGCCGGCCAATGCCACCGGTTTGATGCCAGTGATGTTCAACTTCGGCGCGGTGCCAGGCCCACCACCGATGACCGCGGACCAAGCCACCTTGCTGGACAAGGTCATGAAGGGTCTCATCATTGCGCAAGATCCCACCACGAAGGATATTTTTGATCGGAATTCCACTTACCGCGTGGTGGCGGCGCCGGCGGGCGGACCGGCCAATTTTGGCGGGCCACGTGGAGGCGGCGCAGCGGTTCCCTGGACACAACTGGCCATCTCCAAAGGCTGGGGCTACGGGTACATTGATCCGGGTAGCATCCAGCCGGATCCGACCGTTGGACGCGGAGGAATTACTTTGATTACTGACGGCGTCATCGGCTTGACTAATAAAGGCCAGCCGCGCAGGCCGGACGATTGGGGCGCGCTGCGGGCGTGGGGCTGGGGTGTCAGCCGCCTGATTGATTATTTCGCAGCCAACGCTGATTCCAAAGTCGATGCGATGAAGGTCGGCATTGATGGTGTGTCGCGCTACGGCAAGGCGGCGCTCGTTACCGAGGCGTTTGACCCGCGCGTGGCCGTGGCGCTCGTGGGTTCCTCTGGTGAAGGCGGCGCCAAACTGCACCGCCATGACTTTGGTGAAGCGGTGGAAAACCTTACTGGCGGCGAGTATGGCTGGATGGCCGGGAACTTTATCAAGTATGGCGCGGCTGAGCCATTCGTGAAGACGGCAGGTGATATGCCGGTGGATTCGCACGAGTTGATCGCCCTGTGCGCGCCGCGGCCGGTATTTATCAGCTACGGCTCCGAATCCGCAGGCGACCCCAAGTGGGTGGACGCGCACGGCAGCTTTATGGCGGGGGTGCTGGCGGGGCCGGTTTACCGGCTGCTCGGCAAAAAAGATTTCGGCACGCCCGGCAATTATTTGACGGATGCGATGCCGCCGGTCGGGCAGTTGATTGGCGGCGAACTCGCCTGGCGGCAGCACGAAGGCGGGCACACCGAGGTACCCAACTGGCCCGCGTTTTTCGATTGGGCAGGGCAGTATATCAAGGCTCCTTAATCGGTCCACAACCTCCGCTCATTAAACTATCATGATTCGCATTCGACATTTATTTCCGGTGCTTTTGGCCGGCGCATGGACGGCAAGTTTGGTTCAGGCGCAGCCAACGCCCCCTGACCAGCCGTCGTCGCGCATGGACCTCAATTCGCAACTGGCCCACGTACAGTTGATCGAGAAAGCGAAGAAGAGCGGCATCGACATTTACTTCGAGGGCGATTCCATCACCCGGCGCTGGGGCGCGACGGACTATCCGGATTTTCTGGCCAACTGGAAACAGAATTTCTTCGGCTGGAACGCCGCTGATTTCGGCTGGGGTGGCGACACCACACAAAACATTATCTGGCGGCTGCAGAATGGAGAGCTGGACGGCGTGAACCCGAAGGTCATTGTTATTTTGGCCGGCACCAACAATGTCGGCGGGCGGCCGCCGAGTGCCGCGGCGGTGGACGGCATCACGAAGGGAATCAAGGCGATTTTGGATTTATGCCGGGCGAAAGCGCCCAAGGCGGTGATTATCCTTACGGCCATTTTTCCGCGAAATGACAATATGGCGGTGGTGCCCGGCATCAACCAAATCAATGACAACATCGCCAAATTTGCCGACGGCAAAACGACCCGATTTTTAAATGTAAACGACAAGCTGGCGGATAAGGACGGCAAGTTGTTCGACGGGATGATGAATCCCGGCGATAAGCTGCATCCCACGCTGAAGGGCTACCAAGTCTGGGCGGATGGGCTGAAGCCGATATTTACGGAGTTACTCGGCCCACCGGCAAAAGAGGATCACGCCCCAGCACCCACGGGCTACCCCAGCGCGAAAGGTCGTGATGCTGCACCTGCCTCCGCAATAGCCCCGGCGGCGACAACAGCTCCGGCAGCCGCATCAGCAACCGGCAAGTGAATTGGACTGTCTAAAAAAACAGCGCTTCGGCCAGTTCCTTGACGGGTTCGATGGGCTTCACGTGCTGGGGGAAATCGACCGCGCCTTTGCCGAAATCGGCTTTGATGCGCACGCCATCGCAATCTTTGGCATGGGTCCAAAGGAAGTTTCTCTTTCCATCATCGTATTGCCATTCGACTTCGAGTTCGTTCGGCGAAGTGGCGGCGAGGGCCTTGGCGATGAAAGTCACTTCATCCGGGTGTTCGCCGGGTTTTTCGCAATGGTCGAGGCAGCTTTCCTGCCAGCGCAGGAGGTTGGCGGCCTCGCCATCCGCGCCAGCGGAGTAGCGGCATTCGACGCGCGCGAGGCCGGTGAGCAGAGTGTCGGGGTTATAGCTGCTTAAAAATTGTCCGATGGATTGGCGCACGGGCAGCAGCCGCGCGTAGGCGAGGTCCATCACGGCTTCGGGTTTTGGCCAGTGGGTCTTCGCATAATCCGGCCCTTCGATGCAGGAATCGAAAACGACGCGCGTGCAAAGCTTGAGGTAGGGGAGGTAAAGTTCCTCGATGCGGCGCGCGGGCACGCGGTGCAGCCAATGATAGATCGGCAGGTCGCTTTCCAGCCAGACGCTGGCCTGGTTTTCCAAAAAGCCAGCAGCGTTGACCGGGTAGCCGAGGATGAGCGCCTCGCAACAGCACATTTGCCGGGTGCTCGGGCCGATGTAGCATTGCGAAAAAAGTTTTGCCTGCACAAACAGGCTGTCATTCGTGTCTTTAACGGGGCAGAGCGCGATGATGCGGCAGGGATATACTTGGGCAAACTCGATGGCTTGGTCGAACACGCGCTGGGCTTCGTCTGGCGGAGTGGCGAGACCGAATTGCAGCACGAGGTTCATTTGCGAGGCCCGAAAGGCGGAAGGCTCCCCGCCGCCGTGGGGCGCGTCGGTTTGCCACATACGCGAAAGTGTTCCCGATACGTCGGACAAACGCATCGACATCCCCGGCAAAATATCGAGCAGCGTGGTCATGGTATTTATGGGCCGGCGCGGCGCCATTCATGATGTTGTTCCCACACCAAGCGGTCAGCAGCCAGCGGACCCCAAGAGCCGGCGGCATAATTCTCGAGGCCGCGCTTGCCGCCTTCGTGCCAGAAGTCGAGGATGGGCGTGTAGAGCCGCCAGGACGTTTCCGTCTCGTCGCCGCGAATAAAGAGCGTCGAGTCGGACACAATACAGTCGAGAATGAGGCGCTCGTAGGCTTCGGGCGTGTTCGAGCCGAAGGTGGTTGCGTAACGAAAGTGCATCTTCACCGGTTGCGTGCGGGTTTCGAGGCCCGGCACTTTCGAGTTCATCAGCAAAGTCGTCCCCTCATCCGGCTGGATTTGGATGACGAGGGTGTTGGCGGCGACGTTGAAGCGTTCGTTATCGGCAAACAAAATTCCCGCCGGGCGTTTGAATTGCACGGCGATTTCCGATACGCGCCGCGCGAGGCGCTTGCCCGAACGCAGGTAAAATGGCACGCCCTGCCAGCGCCAGTTCTCAATGGAGAGGCGCACGGCGGCGTAAGTTTCGGTGAAGGAATCGGCGGGCACATCCGGTTCCTGCATATAACCGGGCACCTTCTGACCCTGGATGAGCCCCTCGGTGTATTGCGCGCGCACAACATCGCCTCCTTCAGCCTTCAGTCGAACTGGCTGGATGGCTTTGAGCAGCTTGACCTTTTCGTCGCGGATATCCTCGGCGCTCAACGATACAGGAGGCTCCATCGCCACGAGCGAGAGCAACTGCATCGTGTGGTTTTGGATCATGTCGCGCAAGGCGCCCGCTTGGTCGTAGTAGCCGGCGCGTTCGCCGACGCCCAGGTCTTCCGCGACGGTGATTTGCACGCAGTCCACGTAGCGCCGGTTCCAAATCGGCTCAAAAATGGTGTTGGCGAAGCGCAAGACCAACAAGTCCTGCACGGTTTCTTTCCCGAGGTAATGGTCAATGCGGTAAGCCTGTGATTCCTCAAACTGGTTGCGGATGATCCGGTTCAGTTCCTGGGCGGAGGCCAAATCGCGACCGAAAGGTTTTTCGATAATCATTTTCGAGGCGAGCGGTGTGCCGGCATGACGCCGGGCCAGGCCGCTGGCGCCGAGATTATCCAGCACCGGCTTGAAGACGTTCGGCGGAGTCGAAATGTAGAATACGCACTGCAAATCGCGTCCCAGCTGTTTTTCGATTCCGTCAATTTTCTGGCTCAGAGTCTTGAACGCATTGACGTCGTCATAATTGCCGGGAATATAAAAGGTGTTGGCCTGCACGCGCGACCAAACGTCGTCCATCAACGGACGACGGGAAAACTGCTTGATGTCTTTTGCGGTTTCCGTGCGAAAATCATCATCTGGAATCTGCTTGCGCCCGAAGCCGATGAGGTAAAAGTCGGGCGACAGCAGGTTGTCCACCGCGAGGTTGAATATGGCGGGTACGAGCTTGCGTGCGCACAAGTCGCCGGAAGCACCAAAGATGACCAGAATCGTCGGCGGTGCGCCGCGATGTTTGCTCAGGCCTTGGAGGAAGGGATGGCGGGTGTTTTCAACCATGGGAAATTAGTAGCGGGGGCCGTGGCCGCGATTGGGTGGAATGTGGTTGGGGAGCAGGGTTATGCCGGAATGGAGCAAGACCTTGAGCACGGCCCCATCAGAGACTTTCACCTCCACAATGTCGAAGCGAAAATGCGTGGGGCTTTGCTCCAAACCGCGCAAGTAGGCGCGGACGGCCCGGGCTAGGGCGCGTTTTTTCCTCCACGTCACCGAATTGTAGCCTGATACGGGCGCGTGGGCGGCGCGGGTCTTGACTTCGGTGAAGACCAGAATGTCACCATCCCAGGCCACCAGATCAAGCTCATCGCGCCCGTGGCGCCAGTTGCGGGTAACAATTATCCAGCCCCGCTCCTGCACGAATTTGGCGGCGGCTTCTTCACCCAGTCGTCCCTGCGCGCTGGCGGCGGTGTTGGGGCCGGCTTTGCGGATGCCCCAAAACCAGCGCCAGTGTCCGGCGATTTTTGCCCATGCCTGTGGCAACCAACTGGCCATGATTGCAGTTTGAATGACAAAGCCGCCCGAGACAATCCCACTCGTACTTATTTGGCTAAACCACTGGCCAGATCCAGCAAGTCCACATGGAATTGCCGCAGGGCCAGCCAGAAGAATAAAAAGAACCCGAAAAAGCACATTACTTTCATTTTGCGCACTCGGCCGGGCAGGTGACGAAAGTGCCGGTCCTTAAGGGAGCGGTGTGTGGCGCGGCTGACGCGGTAATTTTGCCAGGAGGCGCAAAGCCGGTGGGTGGGCGTAATTGTGATATACCCACAGATGACTAGCGGTACGCCAATGCTTGCAGAGATAAAAAGCCAATATAGCAAATCCAGTCCAGTTTGAGTGAGGTCGTTCATCGCGCGCGGGAGATGGTTTACGTTGCCTGCTGGCGGGGTGGTTTGGCGTGGGCGGCCGGGTAGGTGGTGTCTTCCAGAAGCTTGGCTTGGAGCGCGGCAATCGTATCACGGGTTTGCGCCGCTCCTTCAAATTTTTCGGATAGCACGGCTCTTTTCAACTCGTCTTGCAGGATGGACAGGCGATGGCGCATAGTAGCTGGGTCGGCCCCTCGCGCAGGAATTTTCCCCCGGTGTTCGACGCCACGGTGCATGCGGCGCAGCAAGGGCGGCAGCAGACCCGCGAATGCACCGTAGCAAGCCGGGCAACCAAAACGACCCTGGCGCTCAAAATCCCGCTGGCTGCAATCGCACGCCGGGCAACGCAGGGTGGTTTCGCTATGTCGTTTGCCGGTGCGGTCGAGCAAAGCGTACGCTTCTTTGTCAAAAGCGCCAGTTTCCGCCGCATGCTGTTCGCACCAGGCCGACGACGTATTTTTGCCGTCTTTGATAAAAGTGATATGGACCGTGGCGGGCGCCCCGCAGGCGGCGCACACGGGAGTTTTCGCGTGTCCCATGTCATGGATTATCAAACATTCTGTTGCTTCTGGCAACCGAGAATTGTCACCGTTTTGTTTCATAATCGGCTTTGCGGCGATGTTCAGCGAAAGTTCTCATTAAAGAATCCGCTGGGCGACCCTTCGTTTTGACGAACTATTGATTAATTGCTATACTCCAGCCATGAAAAACCAGGTTCGAGCGCTCCAGCGCCATTATCCCCAAGTTTATCTAGCCTGTCACGTTGATCACGTACGAGCCCGCTCCACGCCTTACCGGTTGTCAGCGAAGGATTCTATGCTGCTGGCGCATCTCGATGCCGACGAACCGATTTCCGCCGGCAAACTTGCGCGCCATTGCGGGGTGGTGGCTTCAACCATGTCAGCCACTTTACAACGCATCGAAGCGCAGGGTTATATAAAACGAACGCCTCAAGCCCACGATCGCCGAATAGTCGAATTGCGGCTTACTTCGCGCGGCGTCGAAGCGATGGCGGCTGCTTCAATACTGGATGAAAAGCATGTCCGTCGGGTGCTGGCTCGGCTAACCTCCGCCCAACGTAAGCGTGTGTTGGCCGGGCTGGCTACGCTGGCTCGGGCCGCGCGGGAATATCGTCTCCATAACCACCCTCGGCAACCTTTACAGCCTTGATAGGTTGTCTTTTCAAAATGAAATCATCAACGAAACTTCCAAAAATCATGATTCAGGCACTTTTAGTCTTTGGCGGGGTATTGGTCGCCCTCGTTGTTCTGATGATGTTAATCGGTGCATGCCTGCCCGCCAACCATGTGGCGTCGCGACGGGCCGTCTTTCACCGTTCTCCAGCGGAACTTTACGCTGTGGCCAGCGATTTCGCGGCGACAGCGTCCTGGCGCAGCGGCCTGCAAAAAATCGAAATGCTGCCGGCGCGCGATGGGCAGGTTTGCTATCGAGAGATATCCTCACGCCGGGCGGTGACGTATCTCGTCATCGGAAATGATCCCGAAAAAAAGTTAGTACTCAAAATACTTGATGAGGGTCTGCCCTTTGGCGGCACTTGGACTATTGAGTTTGCGCCAGCTACGGAGGGCGCCAGCGTGCGCATCACCGAACATGGTGAAGTTAAAAACGCCCTCTTTCGATTTCTAAGTCGCTTTGTGTTTGGTTACACCTCCTCGATGGACGCCTACTTGCGTGATTTGGGCAGAAAATATGGCGAACAAGTCGCGCCGGAGCAGGCGAATTGACCGTCGAGGAAACGCATGAGGCCACTTTTTTGTGACGTGCCCTCATCACCTTCCCCCTTGACTACCCAGCAGTATCGTGCCGGAATTAGAGCCTCGTTTTTCGCCCCTGAAACCCCGAATGCCTTCGGTTGCTCAGAGTGCGTTCAAACTCCAGTTTTAACCCCCTATGAATAAAATCCCCCGTTGCTTTCTCGCTTTCGTCGCCGCCTCCGTGGCGGGTATTTCAACTTTGGCGGCTCAATCAAGCGCCCCAGCGGCCACTGCTCCGGCCGCTTCAGCCCCAATTTCAGTTCCTCCACCTGCGGCTGCGCGCCTAAGTCCACATGAGACGATCAGTCTGCACGTCGGCAGTGGACGCAATGCGCCTTTAGTGACCATCACTTATGGCCGGCCTCTATCCCAAAAACAGGGTACCACGGAAGTACGCAAAATTTGGGGTACGCTTGTTCCGTGGCGCGCGGTTTGGCGCATGGGCTCCGATGAAGCGACTACGCTGATTACTCAAAAAGATCTCGATTTTGGCGGCACTATCATCCCCGCCGGCGCATACACGCTGTGCATGTATCCGGATGACCAAGGTGCGACCAAGCTCATTTTCAACAAGCAAATCGGGCAATGGGGCATTCCTTATACTCCGGCCATCCAGGCCAACGAGCTGGCGAGGGTGGACATGAAGAAGGACACTTTGGACAAACAGGTTGACGAGTTTACCATCGCCTTGGTGGCCGATTCTGCGGCCGGCGGCGCGGTACTCAAAGCGTATTGGGAAACTACGCAGTATTCCGTGGTGTTCAAAGTAAAGCCATAAGACGTTTTTCCGCCAATTCCGCCATGCGACCAGGCCATCGGATTGCCCGCCTAGCGGCTACTGGCGCAAGCTTGCTGGCTGCGCTAGCGCTGATGGCGCACGCTCAAACCACACCGTCCTTCGCGCAACTGCCGACGGGAATCCAGATCCTCCAGAACTTGCGCAGTTTTCGCGAGTTGGGCAGCGTGCTCTACATCGCCGCGCACCCGGACGATGAAAACAACCAGTTGCTGGCCTATTTTGCGCGCGGCCGTTATTACCGCACGGCCTACCTGTCGCTCAATCGTGGCGATGGCGGGCAAAATGTGCTGGGCCCGGAGTTCGGCGAAGAACTTGGGGTAATTCGAACCCAAGAGTCCCTCGCGGCGCGGAGTGTGGATGGCGCGAGGCAATTTTTCTCCCGCGCATTTGACTTTGGTTATTCCAAAAGCCCGGAGGAAACACTGCGTATTTGGGATCACCAACAAGTTTTGGCCGACACCGTGCGCGTTATCCGTGAATTCCGGCCCGATGTGTTAATCACGCGTTTTCCACTCCCACCGTATAACACGCATGGGCATCACACCGCGTCAACCGTCCTCGCGCTGGAAGCTTTTAAAATTGCAAACGACCCGAAGTCGTTCCCCGAGCAAATTGCCGAAGGACTGCTACCCTGGCAGCCCAAGCGAATTCTTTATAATGGCGTTGATAACAAGAGCGATGCCAGTGTTCTGCGAATGAATGACGGCGGCACCGACCCGGTGTCTGGCGAATCATTTTCTTCCATCGCCGGGCGTGCACGCTCGATGCACAAGACGCAGGGCTTTGGCAATTTTGCCGGCGGGGGTGGTGGCCGGGGAGGGGCCCAGACCGAATCTTTCCAACTGCTTGATGGCGAGCCGGCGACCACCGACATTCTTGACGGAGTGGACACCACCTGGAGCCGCTATCCCGGTGGTGCTGATATTGGCAAGCTGACCGACGATGCGATTGCCCAATTCAAGCAGGACAGCTTAGGGGCAAGTGTACCCGCGATACTAGCCATTCGCGCCAAGCTGGCGGCGTTACCCAAGGATCCGGTGGTGGATGAAAAACGCGCCCAGCTCGACCGCATCTTGCAAAACTGCCTCGGACTCAAAGTAGAAACAACCATTCCCAATGCGGAAGTGGTTCCGGGGGAAGCATTGAAGATGCATTCGACGGTGGTGGTGAGTTCGCCAGATCCGTTCAAATGGATATCCACACGTTTTCCGGGCACGGGCGGCCAGCCTGCCTTCACCGATACAATCAATCTCAAAGTTGACGGAAAGGAACCAGCTGCCCGAGACTCGAACCACATACTGCCTGCCAGCACTCTGTTAACCACGCCGTACTGGCTGCGTGAGGATCATACCCAGGGCATGGCGCGCGTGGACGACCCATCACTTATTGGCCGACCAGGCAATCTGCCAGTTTACCCGATGGAACAGGTTTTCGAAATTGATGGTCAGACGTTGATCATTCCTGATGAGCCGGTTCAAGTTACGAGCGATCCGGCCAAAGGCGAAACCAGCCGAAAGTTGGATGTGATTGCCCCGGTCGCACTCAGTTTTTCCAACGACGTGCAGCTTTTCGCGCCTGGGGCAACCAAGTCGGTAGATGTGGAGATTACGGCATATCGCCCAGTGAAGAAGGGAACTATACAGCTTGACGCCCCAGCAGGCTGGAAAGTGACTCCAGCTACGCAACCTATTCATCTGGCCGCGGTTGGAGACAAACTAAAAACCACCTTTTCTATCACGGCCCCGGCGCAGTTGACCTCGGCCAACATCACTGCGCGTGTGGACATTAATGGCGCACACTTTGCGAACGAGCGCATTGTCCTCAGCTACCCGCATATTCCAGCACAAATGCTGCAACCTTTGGCGCGTTTCAAGGCCGTGGCCCTTGATATGGCCATCCGTGGCAAAAAGGTTGGCTATCTGCCTGGCGCGGGCGACAGTGTGGCGGCGGCGTTGGAGCAGATGGGCTACGCCGTCACGCAACTCACTGGCGCGGATTTGACGCCAGAAAAACTGCGTGGGCTGGATGCTGTCGTCATCGGCGTGCGGGCATTCAATGTGCGCACCGACCTAGCGGGCAACTTGCCGGGCCTTTTTGCCTATGTTGAGCAGGGTGGCACGGTGATTGCGCAATATAACCGGCCAGCGGGGCAAGGCCAGACGCTCATTGCGCCACTGGGCCCATACGACCTTTCCATTGCCGGCCAGGCGCCTCCATTGCGGGTGACAGATGAGAACGCACCGGTCACCATGCTCGTGCCTGACCATCCCGCGCTTACCACGCCCAACAAAATCACGGCGGCGGATTTCGATGGCTGGGTGCAGGAGCGTAACGCGTATCTCCCGAGTTCGTGGGACGAGGAGCATTACACGCCGTTACTTGCGATGAGCGATCCTGGCGAAACCCAACCGAGCAGCAGCATCCTCGTCGCGAAATATGGCAAAGGTTACTATGTTTATACTGCGATTGGCTGGTATCGGCAGTTGCCCGCAGGCGTGCCCGGTGCCTACCGGTTGTTTGCAAACCTTGTGTCCCTTGGAAAATGAATTCCGCCAAACCTGAGCAAGAGCCCACCGGCCTGCCCGGGTTGCGCACCTGGAAAGCGGTTTATTGGTTGGTCGCCGGGTTTTTTGCCCTGATTCTCGTTTTGTTGATCGTGCTGACAAGGAAGTTTTCGTGAACACCCTCGACTACGTTGTGCTCTTTGGCACCTTGTTGGGCGTCGCCATTTACGGCATCTGGCGCACGCGCGGCCCGCACGACCTCAAGCGGTATCTGCGCGGCGACGGCCAGACGCGTTGGTTTGTCATCGGCCTCTCCGTCATGGCCACGCAGGCGAGCGCTGTCACGTTTCTTTCGACTCCCGGTCAGGGCTATCAGGATGGCCTGGGTTTTGTGCAAAATTATTTCGGCTCACCGTTTGCGCTCATCTTGATCGCGATGGTTTTTTTGCCGATTTTCCGGTTGCTAAAAGTTTATACCGCCTATGAATTTCTGGGGCGGCGTTTCGATTCCAAAACCCGCCTGCTCGGCGCGGGATTGTTCTTGATCCAACGCGGCCTGAGCGCGGGCCTGACTATTTACGCCCCAGCCATCGTGCTTTCCACCGTCTTTGGCTGGTCGCTCAACCTCACCATTGTATGCAGTGGACTGGTCGTCATCATTTACACGGTGGCGGGAGGCAGCGAGGCGGTGACCCATACACAAAAATACCAGTTAGGCGTCATCTTTGCCGGCATGGCGGCGGCGTTTTTTATCCTCTTGGCGAAGCTGCCGTCTGCTTTGTCGTTTGGCGACGCGCTCACGCTCGCCGGCGGGTTTGGCCGGATGCACGCGGTGGATTTTTCCCTGAGCACCCACCAGCGCTACACTTTTTGGTCGGGTATGCTCGGTGGGTTTTTTCTCGCGCTTTCGTATTTTGGCACCGACCAGTCCCAGGTGCAGCGTTATCTCTCGGGTGCCTCCCTGCGCGAGAGCCGTCTCGGCTTGATGTTCAACGCCGTTTGCAAAATCCCGATGCAGTTCTTCATTTTGCTTTTGGGTGTGCTAATCTTTGTTTTTTATCAGTTTGAACAGCCGCCGCTGGTTTTCGATCAGGCGGCGTCCAATTCCCTTGCCCAGCATCTGCCGCCGGAGAAGTTGCGGGCCCTGGAAACCAATTTTGCCTCCGCACACGATGAGGAGCAGCACCAGTTGCAGTCGTGGCTAGCTGCGCGCCACGCCGGCGATGTTCCGGGCGCCGCATCCGCCTTGGCCGCCGCGCAGTCGGCTCAAGTACGCGGTGAGGCCGTGCGCAAGCAGGCGGGTGACGCCCTGGCCGCAGTTGACCCGCAGACGAAGGCCAGTGAAACCGACTATGTGTTCATTACCTTTATCCTGCACTATTTGCCCCATGGCATCATCGGCTTGCTCGTCACGGCTTTTTTCGCCGCGGCACTTTCCTCCAAGGCCGCGGAGCTTAATGCGCTCGGTTCCACGACCACGGTGGATTTTTACCGTCACCTCGTGAAGCGCGACGCGGACGATGCCCACTACGTCCGCGCCTCGAAATGGTTCACCGCGCTCTGGGGCGTGGTGGCGATTGGTTTCGCGCTTTCCGCCCATTTGGCAGAAAATTTAATTCAGGCGCAGAACATCCTTGGATCGATTTTTTACGGTGTAGTGCTGGGGCTGTTTTTGGTGGCGTTCTTTGTGCGGTCAGTCGGCGGCACAGCGGTGTTTTGGGCGGCGGTCGTGGCGCAGGCGCTGGTCTTTGTGCTCTATTATACGCTGAGCATATCCTACCTTTGGTATAACCTTATCGGCTGTGTTTTGTGCGTGGGGTTCAGCCTCGTCATCCAAGCACTGATGGGTTTTGCTCCCAGGGCACCCTCCGCGCCTGTTGCCTCATGAGTACGTCCCGCATTTGCTTCGGCCAGCAACCGTGCGGGTTTTTCCCGAAGCGTTTTTTGGCCGCCAAGATTTTTACTGCGCGCCGGCTCCAAGCCGAAATCGGCGGCGAAATCGTCTTCTTTTACCACGACAGCGACCACGACCCGCGGGAGACGACGACTATTCTGCATTACCTCCGCACGGGTGAGCCGGCACGCCTCAACTTCGCCTTCGCGAACAAGATCCAGCGCAAGTGGACGCCCCTTTATCTAAAGAAGGTTTTGCCAGATTGGCAGGCGAACACCGCCCGCCAGTTGCCGGCTTATGTGGATAAGCGTTGGGCGGAAGTATTTAAGAAAATTGACCCAACGAATGTCGCCGATTTTTGCCTGGAAATGTATCGGGCGATGGGTTTGTTGGAGAACGTGCGCGTCGTGCGCTCCAGTGATCCAGTGGTGCGCCGCGCGGCGTGCGAGGTGAAGGACTATTTTGTGGATGTGCCCCATGCGGGGGAAACCGTGCGGGCGCGCTGCGTCAATGGGGCACTGCAATTGCACGAGGGCGGGGATTGCCATGTGACGCTGCCGATGGTTGACTTCACCCAGGAGCAGGTCAGCCCGGCGCGCGACACGCGCCTGCGCTGGATGCAGTCCGTGGTGCGTTGCACGCATTACGTGGCCGGCCTGGGCGAGCAAGCCTACTTGCGCAAAGAAGACGCTCCCGAAATCACCTACATCAACCGCGACGAAATTGAAAAATCCGATGAAGCCTACACCGAAATCTAAAAATATTCCCTTGCTGGTTTTTGGCGCGCACCCGGATGACATTGAATTCGGCTGTGGCGGCGTCATTGCGCGCGAGACGCGGGCGGGCAGGGCGGCGCACTTTGTCGTCTGCTCGCGCGGTGAAGCCGGTACCAATGGTACGCCGCAGCAACGCGTGGCCGAGGCCGAACGCGCCGCGAAAATTCTCGGCGCGACCCTGGAATTTCTCGAACTCGACGGCGACGCGCATCTCGAATTGCGCAATGCGCACGCGATTAAACTGGCCCGCATCATCCGCCGCGTGCGGCCCGCCGTGGTGCTTGCACCGACCGTCGAGCCCAACCAGCACCCCGACCATTGGCGGCTCGGTCAGCTCGTGCGCGATGCCTGCCGCCTCGCGCGTTACGGCGGGGTGGGGGAATTGCGCAAGCTCGCCCCGCATGCCATCAAACAACTCTTTTTTTACGCTGTTACTCCCGATGCCGAACCGGCCGGTGCGTTGCCGGTGTTGATAGACATTTCCCCGCCGGAAATTGTGAAAGCCTGGACCGCCGCGATGGAAGCCCATGCCTCGCAAATGAAAACCCGCGACTACGTCGAGTTCCAGCTCGCCCGCGCCAAAGTACACGGCATGAGCGCCGGAGTAAAATACGCGCAACCGTTGTTTCCGAATGAAGCTTTGGTTTTTGAATCGGTGGCAGCTTCAGTTTTACGCTAGGAAAAAATTTAAAATGACTTCCGACAGATCTTTAAAAATCGGCATCACCTGCTACCCGTCGGTTGGCGGGAGCGGGGTGTTGGCGTCGGCGCTGGGCGAGGAGCTGGCGCAACGGGGGCATGAGGTGCATTTCATCAGTTACGAGCGCCCGTTTCGCATCCCACAGGATTCGCCGCGGCTGCGATTCCATCCGGTCGTCATCAATGACTACGGGTTATTCAAATACCCGGACTACACACTGCCGCTCTCGGTGAAGATGGCCGAGGTCAGCCGTGATTACGGCTTGGATGTGCTGCACGTTCACTATGCCGTGCCGCACGCGACCGCCGCGATCCTCGCGCGCGATATGCTGCCACCGGAACAAAAACCGCGTGTGGTGACGACTTTGCATGGCACGGACACCACACTGCTCGGGCGCGACGCCGGTTATGGCCCGGCCATCCGCCACGCGCTGGAATGTTCGGATGCCGTGACGACGGTTTCCTCATTCATGGAAAAGGAAACGCGGCGGCTGCTGGCCGTGCAGCGGCCCATTGAGGTGATTCATAATTTTTTTGAACCGCGCGCGCCCAAGCGTTCACGCGAAGAAGTGCGGCGCGAACTGGGATTGCAGAATAATGAGGCGATGATTCTGCACGCCTCTAATCTTCGCCCTTTGAAGCGCATAGACCTGCTCCTCGAAGTGGCGGCGCGCATTCGCCCGCGCGAGGCGTTCAAGCTCGTGATCATGGCAGGCGGAGATTTTGCCCCATTCCAAAAGGAAGTGGCGCGGCATGGACTGGCAGATCGAATAATCGTGCGCGAGCGCATCACGGACATCGAAGATTACCTGCAAGCCGCCGATTTGGGATTGTTCACTTCCGAAACAGAGAGTTTTTGCCTGAGCATCCTTGAAGCGATGTGTTTTGGCTGCCCGAGCGTGGCTACGGCGGTGGGCGGAATTCCCGAAGTAACGATTTCCGGTGAAACTGGTTTGCTGGTTCCCTTCGGCGACGTCGAGGCGCAGGCTCGCGCGGTGGAAATGCTGCTGCAAAATCCCACGCGCCGCGCCGCCATGGGTCAAGCGGCCAAAGTCCGTGCACGCAAGATGTTTTCCGCTGAAGCGATTGTGCCGCGCTACGAGAGTTTATACCGAAAAGTTTGCGTGGCTAAATAGTTAAAGACACTGGGCGACTAAGAAGGGGCAGGCCATATAAGTGTTACTTATATCGAAGTTAAGAGACGTTTGGTCATTTTTGTTAAAAATAGGTAGTTTTCAATTAACTATTAACTCTGCTGTAACAATTTTATAGGTGTTTTTATTAACAAATTTTGGGAGAAATCCGATTCTTATTTGGCAATTAAAAACCTAATCTTAGAATGGAAATTAAATTAAACGGAGCCATGCGACATCTGTAAAAAATAGAATGAATACTACCACAAGTAATGCATAAAATTAGGGTATATTCTTCTTGATTGAATAGCTTTTATCTGTATTTCATCGGGGGTTTTGCTCTATTGAGGCATGGGTTTTGCTTTTGTAGGGCATGAAAAATTTAATCAAAAACGCTTATGAACCAGTCCTCCCCCATCTCTCGCATCGTTCGCTTTGCCGCCAGCGGCGGAAAAATGTTGTTGGCCGCAGCTTACCTGCTTCCGGTATTGGTGCACGCGCAAGGCAGCGGCGTCTATACTGGTCCGAGCACAATCAACGGCAATGGAGCCACGATCGACGGCGGCGGCCAGTCAGGCATTTTTTTGGAAAATGGAAGTCTGACAATTAACAATGCGACGATGAGCAATTTTTCCACCACGGGTGGTAATGGCAGTGGCGGCGGTGCGGGGTTTGGCGGCGCGATCTTTATTAATAACGGCAGCTCGGTCACGCTGAACGGGGTTAATTTCGTTCATAATGCTGCCACGGGCGGCGCAGGCGGCACCGGCAATATCGGCGGTTCGCTCAACAATCTTTTTAATAGCGGCACGCCGACGGTTTCAGCCGACGGCACCACCCCTGAACAGTTCACGTTTACGGACATTGGCGGCACCACCGGCACAACGGGTGTCCGCGGCTTGGATAATTCCACGGGCATCGGTGGCTTTGGAGGCAATGGTGGCAACGGTGGTTCAGGTGGCAACCAGAGCACAACGTTGATCCTCTCCGTAACCACGGCGAGCTTGAACCTGGCCGCTGCTGCCGCGGCCGACATCGCGGACGCTGCCGACCCCTTTACCTGGCCCCGAGTGGCGGCCGACGTCCTGGCTACCGCATCGGCCGCGGTTGATGAAGCCAACCAGGTTACCGCGCTGATCTCATTCGACGAATCTCTTTCCACCGGCCAGATTGGAATCGGTGGTTCAGGCGGCAACGGCGGCAACGGCGGAACGGGAAGTGATTTCAATGGTGGTGGCTTGGGCGGCTCGGGTGGCACGGGTGGCACGGGTGGCAAAAATTGGAGTGGCTCTCTCTTTCAGGGAGGCGCTGCGGGCGGCCCGGGCGGCAATGGTGGCAATGGTGGCTTGGGCGGCTTCGGGGCCGGCGGTGGTCTGGGTGGCGCTGGCGGAGCGGGTGGCGCTGGCGCGACTTACACGGGTTCTCCCTTTATCGCTGCCGTGGATGCCGTAACTCAGGTTATTTCGACGCCCTCCAACTTTGACTTGGGCTACTTCGACCCGACTACCGGAAACTTTACCAACATCACCACTGGGCTCAGCTCGGAAGGGACGACGATTGGTAGCGTCTCACTGAATAACCTCGCCGTGGTAAACGGCGGCATCATCGCATCCTCCGGCAATAGTGTAACGGCCGATGACGGCGGTAACTTCACGCTGCCCAACGGCACGGTGGTAACGCAATACTATGTCCCGATTCCTGCATTTAACTCCACCATCACCATTACTCCGGCCCAACCGGCAATTCCAGGTGGGTCCGCAGGCCAGGCAGCTGACGGCGCCAATGGCACGGGTGGCGCTGGCGGCACCAGTATTTTTGGCGGTGGCACTGGTTCCGGCGGTGTGAATCCAGGCGGTTTGATTTCCGGCGGCAGTGGTGGCAACGCTGATGGCGGTGCGATCTTTGTGCGCGCAGGTGGTTCGTTGACCATCACTGGCAATGCAACCTTTGACTCCAATAGCTTGACCGGGGGCCAGGGGCAAACGGCGATACCGGGCGTCGTACTTCCTGGTTCTGCAGGTTCTACGGCTGGAAGCGATTTATTCATGATGACCGGTTCAACGGTCACCCTTACTCCAGGCTTGGGTAATACCATCACTTTTAACGGCACGATTGCGGATGATAGCGCCTCTTCCATATCCAGCTCCATTCCGGCAGGTTCGGGTGCGAACCTGACGATAGGTGCTGGCTTGGTCATCTTTAACAACGTTAACACCTATTCCGGTGTAACCAACATCACCGCTGGCGGTGTACTGCAAGCGATTGACACGCAAGGCATCGATTTCCAGAGCCACATCAACCTGGCCGGTGGCGTGCTCCAGTCCAACGGGGTGTTTAACCGTTTCGTGGGTACTGCCAGTACCGATGTATCATGGTCGAGCGACGGCGGCTTTGCGGCTCAGGGCGGTGATCTCACGGTGCGTCTTTCCAACGGCCAAACCCTGACCTGGGGCAGTGGTAACTTTGTTCCCAATGGCAATAGCCTCCTGTTTGGATCATCGACTGCGGACTCGAATGTGATTTTCAGAAATTCCATCGATCTCGGTGGGGCCACGCGCACGGTGCTCGTCACCGCCAACGGCAATATCGCTGCCACCGATATCTCTGATGAGATTGATGCCGATGTGGACACGGCGACCCTCCGGGGCGTAATTTCCGATGGCGGCCTCACGGTTGGTGACTCGACCCATACGGGCACTCTCATCCTCGGGGCTAATAACACTTACACCGGTCCGACCACCGTGCTGGGTGGCACGCTGGCGCTCGGTGTAAATGCCTCGATTGCCTCCAGCAGTACTTTGACGGTGAATGGCACCACCGCGGTGTTCGACCTCGGCACGAATCACAGCAACACTTTCAACACTGTTACGGTTGACGGTGGTGGCAGTATCACGGGCACCGGCACTTCGGCCGTGACCAGCACCGCCAGCTTTGAACTCAAGAACGGTAGCGTAACGGCGATTCTCGCCGGCAATGTTCCGTTGAATAAAACCACGGGAGGCACAGTCACACTCTCGGGCGCGAATACCTTTACCGGCAACACGTCGATTTCGGCCGGCACTCTGGATATTAGCAATCCGCTGGCTTTGCAAAACAGCACGGTAAACATTACCAGCGGCAGCCTTCTGTTCGTCGGTATTACCAACGCCAGCATCGGCGGACTCGCGGGCACGACCGGGATTGCATTGGTCAACAACGCTTCCAATGCGGTTGCCCTGACGGCGGGGAGTGACAACGCCAACACGGTCTATAGCGGTACCCTGAGCGGCAATGGTTCGTTCACGAAGACGGGCACAGGCAATCTTTCGCTGACCGGCACGAACACGTACTCCGGCGCAACGGAAATCAGCAATGGCACCTTGGCCCTCTCGGGTGGCAGTGCGCTCAACGATAATTCGACGGTCACAGTGGATTCCAATGGCTCCTTGGTGGTGAACAGTAGCGAGGAAATTGGATCGCTCTCGGGTGACACGGGCAGCACCGTTGTCTTGGGCAGTGCCGTAACTTTGACGGTCAACAATTCCGCCAACACCACTTTCTCGGGTGTCATCAGCGGGTCCACCGGCAATCTAACCAAAATCAATTCCGGCACGTTGACCCTCGGCGGCGCGAACACCTATGCCGGCAATACGTTGATCACCGCCGGCGTCCTGGCGGAAAACGCCAATGGCTCGATTTCCGACAGCAGCAATTTGACGGTCAATGGCACAACAGCGGGCTTTGACTTGGGTGGCAATCATAGCGACACCGTCGGCATTGTGACCCTCGATGGCAACGGCAGCATCACCGGTACCGGCAACTCCACACTCACGAGCACGACAAGTTTCCAGCTGATGAATGGCAGTGTCACCGCCATCCTCGGTGGTTCGGGCATTCCCTTGAATAAAACGACTTCCGGATTGGTGACGCTCTCCGGCAATAACACTTATACTGGCGACACGATTGTCAATGCCGGCATCCTGGCGGAATCCTCCACGGGCTTTATTTCTGACTCCAGCAATTTGACGGTGGACGGCTCGACGGCGCAATTCGACCTCGGCGCCAACCACAGCGACGCTGTGGCTAATGTCACGCTGGCCAATGGCGGCCTCATTTCCGGTTCCGGCAATTCCACGCTGTCGAGCAATGTTGGTTTCCAAGTGATGAACGGCACGGTGACGGCTGCGCTGGGTGGCACCGGCCCGTTGAACAAGACGACCAACGATACGGTGTATCTTGATGGCAACAACACTTACACGGGCGATACGACCGTCAGCGCCGGCACGCTGACTTTGAACTCCACCGGCCAATTGTCCAACGCCAGCAACCTGACGATCAACGGTTCCACCGCGGTGTTTGACCTCGGGGCCAACAACACTTCTCCTGTGGCCAATGTAACCCTGATCAACGGTGTTATCAACGGCACAGGCAGTTCTGCGCTCGCGAGCGTGGTCGGGTACCAGATGCAAAATGGCACGGTCAACGCGATCCTCAGTGGCAACAATATCCCGTTGAACAAGACGACGAGTGGCACGGTGTTTCTCGAGGCCAACAACACCTACACCGGCAATACTACGATCACCGCAGGAAATCTAACGGAAGATAGCAACGGCACAATTTCCGACTCCAGTAACTTGACGCTGAACGGCACGACCGCAATCTTCGACCTCGGCATCAACCATAGCGACACGGTGGCCAATGTAACCCTGGTTAATGGCAGTATCACCGGCTCGGGCAATTCCGCCCTCACCAGCACGGTCGGCTTCCAGGTTCAGAACGGCAGCATCTCCGCCATCTTGTCCGGTAATAATATCCCGTTGAACAAGTCGACCAATGGCACGGTGATACTCTCCGGCAACAACACCTACACCGGTAACACGACGATCACGGCCGGCACGCTCCGGGAAACTTCGACCGGTTTTATCGCTGACACCAGCAACTTGACGGTGAATGGCACGACGGCGGTCTTTAATCTTGGAACCAACCACAATGACACGGTCGGCACCGTGACACTCGACGGCGGCGGTCTCATTGAAGGCGCGTTTAGTATTGCGCTGGCCACTCCCAACCTTGCGGCGCCAAGCGGCTCCAACTCGACTAACAGCCCCAACAATGTAAGCAACTCGACGTTGACGAGCACGGGCACCTTCGAGATGAAAAACGGCACAGTCTCCGCCATCTTGTCGGGCAACAATATCCCGTTAAACAAAACGACTAATGGCACGGTGTTCCTTTTGCGCAATAATACTTACACGGGCAACACCACCGTCACCGCGGGCAATCTGACGGAAAACGGCACTGGCTTGATTTCCGATTCCAGCAACCTGACCGTCAATGGTACGACGGCAATATTCGACCTTGGTGGCAACCATAGTGACACCGTCGGTCTTGTGACGCTTGACGGCAGCGGCAACATCACGGGTACGGGCAATTCCACGCTCACCAGCACGACGAGTTTTGAAATGATGAACGGCACGGTCACAGCGGCTTTGGGCGGCGAAGGTATCGCATTGAACAAAACAACCGAGGGTACAGTTTACCTCAATGGCAATAACACTTACACCGGTGACACCACGGTCACCGCCGGCAACTTAACTTTGAACTCCACCGGCCAAATATCCAGCTCCTCGAATCTGACGGTAAATGGCACCACGGCGGTGTTTGACCTCGGCGGCAACAATAGCGATACGGTGGGTATAGTGACGCTGGATGGCAATGGCAGCATCACCGGCACGGGCAATTCCACCCTCTTTAGCACGACAAGCTTTGAAATGAAAAACGGTTCAGTCACAGCGGGCTTGGGCGGCAGCGGCATCGCGTTGAACAAGACAACCAGCGGCACGGTTACCCTTAATGGTAATAACATCTATACGGGTAATACCAACGTTAGTGCAGGCACACTCATCATTTCATCCACCAGCAATCTCCCAGCGAATAACACCGTCAATGTCACGACAGGCGCAACATTGTCAGTCAACAGCGTCAACAACACCATCAATACTCTCAACGCAGGTGGTATTGTCACAGGGAACAACTCTGCCAGCAATGTCACACTGACTGCCAACACCTATAACCTTACTGACGGCGCACTCATTCTAGACGCCAACATCGGCAGTCTCAGCCCCAACGCCACCCACTTCAGTTTGGGTGCGGGTAATCTGACCAGCAACGGCAACGTGAGCATCAATGCCACAATCTTGAGTACCAACATCAATATTCAGACGGGCAACGTGACGCTCTTGTCGCCGGATTTGCTCTCCCATGCCGCGACGGTAAACATCACCACCGGGGCCGACCTCGTGCTGGGCAATGGTAACAACACCATCAGCCAGCTGAATGGTGGCGGTATCGTCATCTCGAACAATTTCACGCTTAACGTGCTCAATGGCGGGAACTATTCCGGTAATGTGAGCAGCAGCGGTACCCTCAATAGCACGGGCAATCTGACTTTGGCCAATGGCAGCAATACCACATTTACCACGGGCACCAACGTGACTACGGGTAATCTCAATGTTAGCGACAACAGCACCTTGACGACCACGGACGTGATTATTGGCAATGGCGGTAATGAGACTTCCGGCAACCTGTTTGTCAACGGCACCGTGAATGCGACCAACGTGACAATCGATACGGGCGGCCTCTTGGGTGGCCATGGCAACATTACTGGAAACGTCAATCAAGACGGTGGCACCCTCTCGCCGGGTAACTCGATCGGCAATGTGACCATCGCCGGCAACTACAACTTGAGCAGCGGTACACTCGCCATCCAAGTCGGTGGCACGGCCGGCCGCGGAGTTGATCCGAATGGCAATGACAATGTGAATG
>Ga0206809_1052_pt1 | contig 26931 bp, 22 predicted proteins | sample Alteio_BWOrgCont_55_FD_152903 | JGI IMG/M metagenome (GOLD analysis project Ga0206809, IMG submission 152903) | Enriched cells from forest soil in Barre Woods Harvard Forest LTER site, Petersham, Massachusetts, United States -... | ecosystem: Environmental > Terrestrial > Soil > Temperate forest >... | reverse complement strand
TGAGTTGGGAATGTTACATTAAATTTTTCAAGTGGTGTAGAATTTTTTAAAGCTTTTCTGTCATTTTCGCGCTTTTTATCTTCCCATAAATCAAGCTCGTTGCATCTAACCGAATAACTAAATGTTGATGATATATCCTTTTTGCAATTTTCGTAATACCTAACATAAATATTATTCATTGCCATAAGTGGGCCGTTAGACCAGCATTGCATGTTATTTTCATTCATATTTGATGTGTCTGCGCACTCTCCAGAGAATTTGTCACCTTCAGATTTTCCTTTTCCACATTTTGCAATTACGGCATTTAATATGTTGTCACTTCCGGCCATATTAACATCTATAAGTTTGTTTTTGTAGAATTTAAATCTAATATCATGTATTTCAATTCCAGATATAGTACAGGTGGTTAACAAATATTCCACAACATCAGGATTGTAACTTAGAAACGGCACGCCAGACATGGATTGCGGTCCTTCATGTTTTAATCTTACAAAAACAGGATATTTGACCAACTCATACTGAGTATATTTTTTATATGAAACACATATAGCAAAGCTATCAACAGTGCTATTTATATAATTAAGTAGCTTATTAGTATCTATACCTATTTTAAAAACCCCGAAGCCCGTAAATTTATTGGTATCAATAGTATTTGAATCTTTTTGATGTTTTTGTGCTTGAATAGTGGTATACAGAGATAACAACAAGGTGATAAGGATTAGTTTTTTCATAAAAGTAACTTATTTAGATATTGTTTAAATATCTGAATAAAATGTTAATTCATTTTTAATGCAATATAAAATCAAGCGAGGATGCTTATAAGAAGAGTTCAAGCGCTCACGCTTGAACTGGCGGCGGAGATTTTTCTAATCGTAATTGCGCGGAACGAAGCAATCTCTACATAGGCAGGTCGAACTTAGATGTTTTCTATGTAAAGCATAGAGATTGCTTCGTTCCGCGCAATTACGTGAATTTTACAGAGGTTTTAACTTTTAATTCGCCGGCTTATCAAACAACTTCGACTTATCTACCTTTTCAACCACCATACCATCTTTCAGGTCTTTTGATATTGCGGCGTAAGGCGCTGATACCACTTCATCCCCAGATTTAAGGCCTGATAGAATCTGGATGTAGCTATCATCCTGTATGCCTGTAGTTACCAATACTTGTTTAATTTTACCCGCCTTATAAACAAATACATATTCTTTTACAGGTGCATTCATTTTTACTGTTTGGGAATCATCATCAGTTTGAGGCTTTCCGGTATTCTTTTTCTCCTCGCGTGTAGTAACAGACTGGATCGGAACCGACAATCCTTTAACCTGGTTGGTCCTGATGTCAACAGTCGCGGTCAATCCCGGGCGGAACGGTGATGGGTTGGCTGCTGTTTTCTTCAACAAGTTTATGTATGATTCCGGATTGATCCTCACTTTAACGGTAAAGTTGGTCACCTGGTCGGCATTGGTACCTACTACGTTGGCCGAGCTACCAATTTCTGCCACAGCACCCGCGAACTTTTTATCTGCAAAGGCATCCACATCAATGTTTGATGAATCACCCAACTCAATGCGGTTGATATCGTTCTCATTCACATCAACGTTCACATCCAATTTAGATAGATCAGATACGGTCATGATATCGGTACCAGCAAATTGGATAGTTCCTAAAACGCGGTCGCCTTTCTCTACTGATAATTTAGATATCACACCATCAATCGGTGAAAAAATGCTGGTTTTGTCTAAATCAGCCTGAGCTTCCTGCACCGAAGCAGACGATTGGGCCAACCCAAAGTTTGAGCCGATCACATTCTGCCTTGCAGCTTCTAACGCGGCTTTAGCGCCCTCGTAGCTGGCTTTAGCAGCTTCAAACTCGGCCACAGTAAGTACCTTGTTATCTAAAAGTGCTTTATCGCGTTGGTAAATTGATGCCTGGTTATCATAAGTGGCTTGCGCTTGTGCCAGCATTTGCTTAGAGTTGCCTACAGTCGCTTTTTGTGAGTTATATGATGCCACCGCGCGCTCAAAGCCCGATTTCAAAATATCTGGCCTGATTTTACAAAGCAACTGGCCTTTTTTAACCACATCGCCTTCTTTTACCGGCAGCTCAACAATCTCACCCGAAACCTCGGCGGTGATCTTCACTTCCAGGTGTGGTTTTATTTTTCCGCTGGCGGTAACCGTTTCGGTAATTTCACGATCGGTAGCTTTTTCAGTTGCCACCTGCGTTTTATTGGTTCCGCCAATTACACCGGCAACTTTCAGCACTATTAAGAGCAGTATAAAAACGCCAAGCGTTATCAATATATATTTAGTAGTTTTTCCCATGATGTTTTTATTTCGAGTTTCGGATGTTCAATTTCGTATTTGTTTTTCTTTATAATGTTATCGGGTTGCCTAAATAATAGTCAATCACCTTGCTACGGAATACTACCGCGTATTTAGCCTCAATCATATCAGTTTCAGCCTTATTGTAGTTGGTAAGCGATGTATTATAATCCAGTGAGTTAACCAGCCCTACATTATAGCGTTGTTGTACTACGTTAAAAGCTTCTTTATTGGCATAATAAGTTTGTTGTGCCGATACATATTGCTTCTCTGCTGCCTGCACATCCAGTACCGCCTGGGTAATGGTTTTGCTTAGTGTGTTTTTAGCAAGATCAGTAGTTAGCTGCGCGTATTCATAATTCAATTTGGCCTTTTTTACAGCAGTATGCGCTGTGAATTTATTGAATATCGGTATCTGCACACTCACACCAAACGATTCGTTAAGGTTATTGCTGAACTGGTTACCAATAGAGTAAGATTTTGAATAAACCGGCGACTCAAACTGGCCGATAACCGGTGTATTAGTGCCTTGTACTACACCAACTTGTGTTTGTACGTTAGTAGTTCCTATAACGTTTTGCGATATACTTGAATAGTTAGTTCCCAACCCACCAAATAATGATACCGTTGGGTAGTACCCCCCTTTAGCAATTTTTATGGCTTGCAGATAACCGTCTTGTTGTATTTGGGCAAGCTTAATGTCGGGGTTAATGGCAAGCGCTGTTTTAATAACATCGGGCGCCGCGAAAGCGGTTTGAATATCGGTTAGTTTTGATACATCGGGTCTGTCTATGGTAATCTGAGTAGCAGGGTCCATTTCCATATATTGTTTTAACGCGAGGATGGATATATCCAGTTGATTTTGCGCTGTAGTCAGATTATATTCATCGGTCGAAAGTCCGGCTTTTGCTTGTGAAAGATCGGCCAATGTTTGATTTCCAGCATCAAAGTTTTTTTGCGCGCGATCAAGGGTTATTTTGGCGATGCCTATTTGTTGGTTAGCTGCCGTTACCAAATCCTGGTTGGTTAATATTTGCAGATAGGCGGTAACTACATTTAATACCAAATCATTTTTTGTTTTTTCGGTAGTGGTTTTATCAGCGTCGAGTGTTAGTTTGTTGGCCAATATCTGGTTGCGCAACTGCCCGCCCTGGAATACCGTTAACGATAGTGATGCCTGCCCGTTAACATATAAAAACGACTGGCTGGTATAAGAATACGTAGTTAAGTTAGGGCTGCGACCAAAGTTGTATGATGCCTGCGGGTTAACCGTTAAACTTGGCAGCAAATTGTTTTTTGCCTGCTGATAATCCGCGGTGCCTAAGGCCTCGTTTATCTTTGATTGTTTAATGGTGAGGTTATTCTGCAAGGTAAGGTCTATTGCTTTTTGCAGGGTGATAACCTCCTGCGCACGGGCAGTAAAGCCCAATGTTGCCGCAAGCAGTATTCCGAGCAGACTTAGCCGTTTAAAATTTAATATATATAAAGTCATAAGGTTATATTTGTTGTATGTACCTGGTTAAATCACCCCGGCTGTTAAAAAAATATTATTCTTCGTTAATATGGGATGTAAAACCCGATAAACCTTGCATTTATCTCACTTTTGACGATGGACCTATCCCCATTGTTACACCCTTTGTATTAAATATTTTAAAGCAGTACAATGCTAAAGCTACTTTTTTTTGTATTGGCGACAATGTAAGCAAACACCCCGACATTTTCAACCAGGTTAAAAACGATGGTCACGCCATCGGAAACCACACCTATAACCACCTTAAAGGCTGGAAAACAGCCGATAATATCTATATAGAAAATACCTTAAAAGCCGATGAACAGCTAAAAACCAATCTTTTTCGTCCGCCTTATGGGCGCATCAAAAGATCGCAAATAAAGTTGTTAAAAAGTGTTAAGCCCGATATTAAAATTATTATGTGGGATGTGCTCAGCGGCGACTTCGATATAAACCTCTCGCCTGAGAAATGCCTGCAGAATGTTTTGAAGCATACGAAGAGTGGTTCGATAGTAGTTTTCCACGATAGTTTGAAGGCTTTTGACAGGTTGGAGTATGTTTTGCCACGGGCGATGGAGGTTTGGAGTGAGAAGGGGTTTGAATGTCTGAACCTTGATTTATAGGGTTGTCTGAACCTGAATTTAAGAATTAACTGAATAATTTTCCCCTTTGTTGGTGTCCTCACCAACAAATAGGAGAATCAAGAAAATCTTTTAATCCTATAAATCATAGTTCAGACTTATCCGCGTTAGCGATGGCAGCGGATACCGGCCTGAGGAGCCTAATGCCTGTGCCGTATGGGCGAACAGCGCGGGCCGTAGGCAATGCCCAATTCAATAATCTATTTTGAGCCTTTGTTGGTGTTGTCACCAACAAACTACTTACCGAATTTAGATTTGTTGGTGACAACACCAACAAAGGCATTAACTAATCTCCAACCTCCAATCACTAATCTCTATTTAGAATCTATCCAAATAGTATTTACATATTTGGCTGACAGCATATTCCCTGCAATTTTTGTAAATTCGCCGCTCAGCGGCAGTCGCTTGGCTGTTTTGCTGTGTTTGAAATATTATTTTACCTAAAAAGATCGATACCATGGCTTTTGATTTAGATATGATCAAAAAGGTTTATGATCGCTACAGCACCCGTGTGGCTGCTGCCCGTAAAGCGACCGGTAAACACCTTACTTTAACTGAAAAAATATTATACGCCCACCTTTCCGAAGGTGATGCTGAGAAAGCATTTGGTCGTGGCGTTGACTATGTTGACTTCGCACCAGATCGTGTAGCGATGCAGGACGCGACGGCTCAAATGGCACTATTGCAGTTTATGCAGGCAGGCCGTCCGCAGGTTGCCGTACCTTCAACCGTGCATTGCGATCACTTGATACAGGCTAAAGTTGGCGCTGATATCGATTTGCAAACTGCGAAAGATGTGAACCTGGAAGTTTATGATTTCCTGGCTTCGGTATCTGATAAATATGGCATCGGTTTCTGGAAACCAGGAGCAGGTATCATTCACCAGGTGGTTTTAGAAAACTATGCTTTCCCGGGTGGTATGATGATCGGTACCGACTCACATACACCTAATGCAGGTGGTTTGGGTATGATAGCGATTGGTGTTGGTGGTGCTGATGCTTGTGATGTAATGGCAGGCTTACCCTGGGAGCTAAAATTCCCTAAACTGATCGGTGTAAAATTAACCGGTAAATTATCAGGCTGGACATCCGCTAAAGACGTAATACTTAAAGTTGCAGGTATCCTAACCGTAAAAGGTGGTACAGGCGCTATCGTTGAATATTTTGGTGAAGGTGCGCGTTCATTATCTGCTACAGGTAAAGGAACCATCTGTAATATGGGTGCTGAGATCGGCGCGACTACTTCAGTTTTTGGTTACGACGAAAAAGCGGCAATTTACTTGAGCGGTACAAAACGTGGTGATATTGCTGAGTTAGCCAATGCAATCAAAGAACACTTAACCGGTGATGATGAAGTTTACGCTAACCCTGAGCAATATTTTGACCAGGTTATCGAGATAAACCTTGACGAATTAGAACCACATGTAAACGGTCCGTTTACTCCGGATTTGGCATGGCCTATCTCAAAATTCGCTGCTGCGGTAAAAGAAAACGGCTGGCCTACTAAATTAGAGGTTGGTTTGATCGGTTCATGTACCAACTCATCTTATGAAGATATTACCCGTTCAGCATCTATCGCTAAACAGGCTACTGATAAACATCTAAAAACAAAAGCAGAATTTACCATCACTCCGGGTTCGGAATTGGTGCGTTATACTGTTGAACGTGATGGTTACTTAGGTACTTTTGAGCAAATGGGTGGTGTTGTTTTGGCTAACGCTTGCGGCCCTTGTATTGGCCAGTGGGCGCGTCATACTAATGACCCAACACGCAAAAACTCAATCATCACTTCGTTCAACCGTAACTTCGCGAAACGTCAGGATGGTAACCCTAACACTCATGCGTTTGTTGCATCGCCAGAGATTGTTACCGCTTTCGCGATAGCAGGTGATTTAACATTTAACCCGTTAACCGATACGTTAACCAACGATAAAGGCGAGCAAGTTAAATTTGATGAACCGGAAGGTATTGAAATGCCACTTAAAGGTTACGCTGTACAGGATGCAGGTTACCAGGCACCGGCAGAAGATGGTAGCGCGGTTAGCGTTATTGTTGATCCAAAATCGGCACGTTTGCAATTATTAGAGCCGTTTAAAGCTTGGGAAGGCACTGACCTTACCGGTTTGAAATTACTTATCAAAGCAAAAGGTAAATGTACTACCGATCATATCTCTATGGCTGGTCCATGGTTAAAATTCCGTGGTCATTTGGATAACATATCTAACAATATGTTGATCGGTGCTATTAACTACTTTAATAACACTGCCGATAGCGTTAAAAATGAATTAACCGGCGAATACGGTCCGGTACCGGCCACTCAGCGTGATTATAAGGCGCATGGCATTGGTTCTATTGTTGTAGGCGACGAGAACTACGGTGAAGGTTCATCACGCGAGCACGCGGCTATGGAACCCCGCCACTTGGGTGTACGTGCTATACTGGTAAAATCTTTTGCCCGTATCCACGAAACCAACCTTAAAAAACAAGGTATGTTAGGCATCACTTTCGCCGACAATGCCGATTACGATAAAATACAGGAAGACGATACTTTTGATATCACCGGTTTAACAACTTTTGCCCCGGGCAAACAGTTAACCGTTGTATTGCACCATAAAGATGGTTCAACAGAATCATTCGCGGTAAATCACACTTACAATGCACAGCAGATAGAGTGGTTTAAAGCAGGCGGCGCTTTAAATATCATCAGGAAGCAAATGGCTTCTTAATAAGTTAAAAGTATAAAGTTTAAAGCCTCTCCATTTTTGGGGAGGCTTTTTTGTTGGCTATAATCCCGGTATCAAATAAATCACCAGCAAAGTCGCAATGATTACAATGCCTATGGTTAAAATCAAGGCGGGTAATACCGAGGGTTTGTAAGCCTGGTTCAGCAATTGCTTTTCGGTGTTCCGGTAACTTAAGTATGAGTACATCGCCATAAAAGCTCCTACCGCAACTAGTAGTATCCCTATTGGGGCGGAATAGCCTTTTTCAGGTAATATATCCTGGTTCGATTTTAATACCAGGGCAATCTGTCTAACAAAAAGCGAAAATTTCACCACCACAAATCCAAAACCCATTATGGCAATACTGGTTCGTATCCAGGCCAAAAAAGTGCGTTCGTTAGCCAAATGATCGGATGGATTGGCTATGGTTTGATTTTTCTCTTCTTTCATAGATCGATAACCAAATTTAAGCGCTGTTGTTGAAAATTAAATAGTATTATCGCAATATAAATTACCGGTTAGTCTTTCAAACATTTTTTAACCGGATAGGTTATTATATTTTACTCTTTATCCTCGATAAACCCATAAATGAGTTATACGGACTACTTTTTAAGTGATAAACAGTTATTAGAAGTTTTAGCTTTCTCTACAGATGCAACTGCTATTCATGTTACCAAAGATGCGGTTATTCAATATGCGAATGATGCCATGCTGGCTGTGTGGGGTAAGGGAAGAGACGTTTTTGGTAAATCATTGGAAGATGCCCTTCCCGAACTTAAAGGCCAGCCATTTATTGATTTGTTTAAGCAGGTATGGGATGAAGGGATTACCATAAAAGGAACCGAAACCCCGGCCGATCTTGTTGTAGATGGTCAGCTGCGAACCTTTTATTTTAATTTTGAATATCGTGCCATAAAAAATGCTAATGACGAAACGTATTGCATTTTGCACATGGCCAAAGATGTTACCGATGTTATATTAGGCAGAAAACGGGAGCAGGACCTGATTGAGGAGTTAAGGACCGTTAATGAGGAGCTTCTATCAGCTAACGAAGAGATTCGGGCAGCTAATGAAGAAATGACAGCCGCTAACACAGAGATTACGGCTGCTAATGAGGAGATACGCGCTGCCAATGAAGAGATCTTAGCTTCAAATGAAGAATTAAGCGAGTCGCGTAAACAGCTAATGGAGCTTTACCAGGACCTGGCAGAAAGTGATGCTTATTTCCGTAACATGGTTAAGCAGGCCCCGGTTGGCATATGTATTATAAGAGCTAGCGATCTTTTTATTGAGGATGTAAATACAGCTTATCTTGAATTAGTTGGAAAACCACGCGAGGAATTGGAAAACCGCACCATTTGGGACGCTATACCCGAAGCCGCTGAGGTTTATGCTCCGATAATGAATGATGTAATTAAAACCGGTATTGCTTATCAAGCCAAAGAACACGAATTGATGCTGGTGCGGAATGGCGTTCCTGAACGTGTTTTTATTGATTTTGTTTATGAACCGATGTTTACGGATGATATTGTACAGGCAATAATGGTATTGGCAATTGATGTGTCGGATAAGGTAATTGCCAGACGCAGCATAGAGGATGTAGAGGAACGGATAAGACTGGCTGTAGAGGCGGCTGAGATTGGCACATTTGATTTAAACCTGGTAAGCGGAGAAATGCTTACCTCTGAAAGGTTTGATACCATTTTTGGGTTCGATAAACATGTAGATTGGGTAATGTACACTAGTGCGATACACCCTGAAGACCAGGCAGGGCGGGAAGCGGCGCATAAAAGTGCATTGATTAGTGGTAAGCTATTTTATGAGGCAAGGGTAATTTATGCCGACCAATCAATACACTGGATAAGGGTACATGGCAATGTGTATTATGATAAAGCGGGTAAACCGCAAAGAATTTTAGGCACCCTGCTTGATATTACCCAATTTAAACGCCTGGAGCAACAAAAGGACGATTTTATAAGCATTGCCAGCCACGAGCTTAAAACACCGATCACAAGCCTTAAAGCATCGCTGCAGTTGCTTGAAAAGTTGAAAGATACTCCAACAGCAGCCGTTGTGCCTAAGCTTATTGATCAGTCATTAAAAAGCATGCGGAAAATAAGCACTTTGGTTGAAGACCTGCTTAACGTTAGTCGTACACAACAAAGCCATCTTACGCTAAATAAAACAGAGTTTGTAATGGCTGAGTTACTTAATAATTGCTGCAGCCATGTTAGGGTTACCGGCAAATATGAATTTAAGTTACAAGGCGATCTGCACCTAAAAGTTAACGCCGATGAACATGCTATTGATCAGGTAGTGGTAAATCTGGTTAATAATGCTGTGAAATACGCGCCTGATTCTTTGGTGATTGCCATAAAAGTTGAAAAAACAGGCAATTCGGTAAAAGTTTCTGTAAAAGATACCGGCCCGGGTATCGATCCTGAAAAAATTCCTTTTTTGTTCGATCGCTATTACCAGGCACAATCTGCTGGGTTTAATAATTCGGGCTTGGGTTTAGGTCTGTATATTAGTGCCGAAATCATCCGTAAACACGACGGTCAAATTGGGGTTGACAGTGCTCTGGGCCATGGAAGTACCTTTTGGTTTACTTTGCCATTAAATAGCTAACAGACATTGTTTTATTAATTAATACAAACTAAAGCAAGGGTTAGGGCGTTATTGTTATTTACCCCGAAAATGAAACCATCTGAAACGCCGACGGCAAACCACAAACAAGTTATCACCAAATTATTATCCTTTTTCATTTGTTTTTGTTGTTTGGCATTACCCAGTTATGCTACAAACTTTAAATTCAAAATAAAAAATACAGCTAAAAGTAATGTCGCGGTTTTTTATCGTATCAATAAAAAGTCTGGCGGATTTAAGCTAAAAGCACTATTAAACCTTAAACCCGACGAAGAAAAAATTAAAAATATTTCGGTTGATAAAGGTGATACCATTGCTTTTTACGGGCAGGATGCGGAGGATGAAACCTCGGTTTTGGTGAAAAAAGATTTCACCCTGCTATCTCAAAATAAAAAAACGGTTTACTACATACCGATTATCATCCCCGAAAAACAGGCATCAAACTTTGAGTCGCTTGAAGGGTTAAGCGTTAAGCTGGAGCATAACAAGGTGCTTAATTTTTTATTGAAGATGGATTCAACATCAATGAGCAGCCTGTCCATGATCGAGAATAATTTTCAAAATGTTTATCCGCTGGGAACTTTCATTTTTGTGGATACCAAAACCAACCGGCTTTTGCTACCGCCTTTAGAGCCATCATTCTGGAATAATAGCGAAAATTACCTCACCATTCAGGATAGTTTATATGCCATGGTTGATAAAGATAAGCGGGGAATGGCCAACGCACAAGTAGCCTATTTTGTTGCCAAAATGTTCGATTCGCTGCATGTAAATAATACCGCTGAGCTTGAATTTAAGGGCAAACTTTCACTCATCCGGTGGAAGCCAACAGCAAGCGCCGATATATACCAGGTTTTTAACGATAAAGCAGTAGACGACTTTTTGCAGAACTGCTATGCCCAGATAGACAACCCGGATGTAGAATACCAACGCTATCGGCTGTATTTTCTTTCATCCTATGAAAGGATCGATGATCTGGAGATTTATGGCAGGCAGTATTACAATTTAGGTAACGAAGCCGACCTGTCGTTAAGCACACCTGCACAGGTTATCAGTACCAGTTTGGGTGTAATGTATGCCAAAAGCAAAACGCTTAGTAATTATTACTCCATACAAGGCGCTGTACTGCGAACAAAAGCGTATGATTTGACCTCGTTATTGTTTAACGGTTTTAAGAATAATGTGAAAAACAAGATAATTGCTGAAACCTACGCCAATCAGCACAAAATTACTGATGCCATTGTTGATGAGTATAAAAGCCTGGTAGCCTATAATCCAGACCCGGTAAGACTTAGTTTGCAGGCTATCGACCCGAAAGATGCTACCCCATCGCTAGTGCCTATTGAAACGACTATAAATAATCTATCAGCTTATAATTATATGGCGCCAGATACTTCAAAACAAGCCTCGGCTACAGCCAACAATTATAAAATTGATACTTATAACAATAAGGTGAAATTCTTTAACTCGCATCTAAAGGAGATCAATACCCTGATAAAGCAACTGGATCAAACCAACATCGATCTGGATAAAATATCACAAACCAATACCGATAGAAGCTTTAGCAGCACGGTAAAATCACCCGGATTGCTAAATGAGATTGAGGTAAACAGCCAGATAGTGCGTAAGGAGTAGTTAATGTTGTTTATGAATGACATTAAATAATACGTTGTATCCGATATTTGAGGGCAGAAACGTAAATTTGTACCTGCGGCAATGGAATGCATTGCTTTTTGAAACACTTGATATGCAATTTTCACTTTTAAAGAGCCAGGGATCTGGTAATGATTTTTTTCTGATCGATATCAGGCATTATAACGGCGCTGTAACCGATGCTATGAAAAAACAGCTTGCTATACATCTATGTAACAGAAACTCCGATTTTGGGGCTGATGGCATACTCTACGTGGATAACAGTACCGTTGGTGATGGTAAAATGGTCATATTTAATGCTGATGGCTCTGAAGCCGAAATGTGCGGCAACGGAATAAGAATTGTGGCCCGTTATGTATCGGAGTTGTTGGAAAAACCGCAAGTTATTATTGAAAACAAAACAGGCATTCCTTACCCGCTTAATTTGGTTGAGGACTTCTATCCGGAGCTTACCGCTTTTGAGTTAACATTTCCTAAAGCGAATTTTGATTCAGGCAGCTTTCTTATTCAAAATAATAGCACTGAATTAATAAATGGTTTGATCCCCGGATTATCATCAACTATAAAATTTACGGCATTATCATTACCCAACCCACATATTGTTGCTTTTGTGGATGATATTGCAGAGGAAAAATTGCGTACCCTGGGCGAAAAAGCTAATTCATCGCCGCGAATATTACCGCATGGTGTTAATGTTAATTTCGGTAAAATAATAAGTGATAATAGTATATATGTTGCTACCTACGAACGTGGGGTTGGGCTAACTTACTCATGCGGAACAGGTATGTTCGCGACCACGCTATCTGCAGTGAACAGTGGCCATGTTAAAAAAGGCGAATGGATTACCTTATTTAATAAGGGCGGTTATACTAAATGTTTGGTGAATAATGATTTGAGTGGCAGGATGATAGGCAATGCCTCATATATATATTCAGCAGATATTAATTTCGATTTTGAAAATAATAGTATTATTTCCTCAACTAATAACAGGGATTATAGCCATGAAACAGGTGCTTATGAAAAGCTTTTAGCACATGTAAATGAGCTAAGCTAAAAATACTGTTACTAAGCAAAAAAATTAATTCAGAATAGCTATATTTATAGCTTCAAGATAGCGGGCATTCCTGCCTGCTTATTGTGATAAGGTTTAGGTTTAAGCCTCCAAGCAGCGAGTGCGAGGAGGCTTTATTTTTTATATTAAAAATAAGTTTTCATAAATCTTATCCAACCCAATCATATAATTTACGATGTAGAAGTTTGCATTAGTGTTCTTCGCGGGCATAATTATTTTTGATAGTAAGTATCAGTTATGGATTCATAATCCGGTACCTGCGAATAAAATACGCTATGAATTAATATATTATTAGTATTAATCTCATATACGGTATCTGCTGTAACAAAGCCGCCCGGGGTAGCAAGGGTACTCTGCGTATCTATCACAAATTTGGCACCGCCAATTGCCACATAGCTAGCGTTTGTAATGCTTTGAGGAATTAATTGCGGTATTTTGGAATAATAATAGTGATCGATAGACATTGCGCAGGAATCACTGCTTTTGAATTGGATATAATCCAAGTTAGTAAACGGGCGCAGATAAGTAGTATCATGGGTTATTTTACCGCTATCCAAAATACGGGCTCTTACCTTTATTTCCTGCCATTTGCCGGTCAATTCATAGGCATTGTCGGTGTTGCCTTTTCTACAGTAAATCATACATAATAACACGCCGCTTATTATAAGTAGTAAGATTTTATGTTTCATTCCTGAACAATTTAAGTTTACATATAATAAGATACTACGCAACAAATAGTAGAAACGCTACAGGTTAATATTATTTAAATCAATAATATGCTTGTCATTCTTCGTTCCTCGGAATGGGATAGTCTTAATTGATTCTTAATCCAGGCTATGGGCGTAATCTCTAAAGGGACCTTATCAAACTGAAAGGTATTGTATACACCTCCTTTTCATTTTGATAATTCAACTCCTGCAAAAATTACAATACAAGTGCTGTTTTGGTAATTGAATTGTTAAGTTTTGGGTTGTTAAGCCCTTGCGAAAGTAATTTTTTAGAATTTGAAATATTTGGCATGTATTTAGCATATAGTTATTAAATATATTTTCAATAATTTAATACTAAAGCAATGTCAACCTTTTACCTGGTGTTTGAGATATGTGCGCTACTGACAGTTATAGTACTACCACTAGCCGGCCCAAAAAACACTAAAGCCAAAAAAACCGCTGCTGAAAAAAGCAACCTATATGTAAACGAAGATGGTTTACTGGAATATTTAAGAACGAATAAGGATGATCATCACCCTGTTCTGTAAATTATTTTTAAATCATACCGATTTCAAGCCCGTCAAATTTTGATGGGCTTTTCTATTGATAACTGAATTGATTTGCCGGATTTTTGTTAACACGACGGTATTACTGCTCCAATATAAATTATCAAAACAAATACCAACAATAAAGTTTAGGAAAATACAAGTACAGAAAAACGAACGCCGGAAATGCTTCTAGCGTTCGTTTTTTATATATTAGGAATCCTTTTTTAGATTACCAACGACTGCCGCCGCCACCGCCGCCGCCTCTGCTGTCTTTAGAGTAGCCACCGCCGCCACCGCCACGGTTTCCGCCGCCGCCGTAACCACCGCCGCCACCACGGTTTCCACCGCCGCCGAAGCTTTTGCGATCATTAGGCTTTCTTTCTTCAGCCTGGCTTACAGCTATAGTTCTGCCGCCAACTTCGCTGCCATTTAAAGCTGTAATAGCTTGCTGTGCACCTTCATCATCAGGCATTTCTACAAATCCGAAACCTTTGCTTCTGCCAGTTTCTCTGTCATTAATTAACTTAACGGAGCTTACTTCGCCATACGCTTCAAAAAGTTCTTTTAAATCAGCTTCCTCTAACTTAAAAGGAAGGCTTCCTACAAATATGTTCATCAATCTTTAATTTAAACGGCAAAATTATTCTGCCCTGTATTTTGTTTATACACCAAATATAATAAAGTTGTTTTATTATTAGCGTAATATGCAATTATTGTTCGTTTTATTTTATTTATACTAAAAAAATAATTGCTAAAAGGATATAATCGTTATCAATAACCCGGATTATTTTCTTTCTCCAGCTCTTTTTGCTGCTGTTTTAAGGCCCGCTTTTCCTGCCTTATCTCTTTTTTAGTCTTTCCGGCTGTGTCAATCTGTATGCCGTTGCCATAATCAACTACCGTTGAATGCTTATTATTCTTAATAACCTTTTTGTTCTCGGTTGTATCTTTTTTTCCAAATAATCGCTGGAAGAAGGTTAATTTCTTTTCGGGCTCTATTACCGGTACAGCACCGTTATCATCATCGTTTTGCTGCATCAGGCTATCAACCTTGGCGGTATCAATATTGGCAACACCCCTGCGCAGGCTTTCTTTAAGTCGCACATCAAAAAAGCCATAGGCATTGCTATCGCGCTGAGCTTTACCATGCCCCGCCATCAAATTGCCAATTAAATTAAAGTAACCGTGCAAGCCAGGCCGCAAAGTGCCATCAGGTTGAAAGGCATATAAACCGGCTTTAGGGTTAGGCAAAATACTCGCTAAAAATATACTTTCGCCCAAAGTAAGCTGCGATGGCGTTTTGCCGAAATAATAGCGGGCCGCAGGGCCGATGCCATAAATATGATAGCCAAACTCCACAATGTTAAAGTAAACCTCCAGCATGCGGTCCTTGCTCATCAGGTTGTTGTTCTCTATCATCCATACAATTAAAATTTCCTCGGCTTTACGGGCCAGGTTTTTATTGCGATCAAGAAAAGTATTCCTGATCAACTGCATGGATATGGTACTGCCGCCCCGACTAAATTTTTTCTTTTTAAAATCGGTAGCTATTGATTTGCGGATCGATTCTTCCACAAAGCCATTGTTGGTATAAAATGATGGATCTTCCGATGTCATCACCGCGTTGCGGGTATCTGTGGGAATGTCACTCAGTGGGATGAAATCAGGGTTTTGCGGGCCAACCATAAAAGGTGATGGCTGCGATTTTACTTCGTAAGGCTGTTGTAAAAATGGACGGTTAAGCTTGGTTAAATCTGTTTTGCCAAATTTCAGAATCTTAAAGTTCTGCTTATTTAATTGCGAGTTAAACTGCACATCATCAGGGTCTGCCGTGTCCAGGTAAAAATTCAGGCTGTAATTCACTTTACCCGAAACTTGTATGCCCTGGAACGTTTCAAACAAGCCGGTAGGGAAGGAATTGAACAGATCCTGAGCGTTTACCCAGCCGGTATTAAGCTTAAGCTCATATATTTTAACAGGACTAAGGGTGTATTTTATGTACGGATTAGCAGTAATGTTTTTTAGATGGATAACCGAAGAACTATCCAACGACACATAATTCGGCCCAATAAATACGTTGGCATCAATGGCTGCGGAAGGTACAATAATATCATTCTCGGATAAGCGTGGATTATTAACCAGTAAATTACTCACCGACCACGAACCGTAGATCTGCGTTTCGCCTCCCTCGCGCTTAACTTTGGTTAACTGGGTGCTGATGGTATCAAAGCTAAATTTTGTTTTAAACTTGTTTTCAAGAACGGGTAGCTCAATCTTTTTCCCATCAGCATAAAGTTTAACATCAATTTCTTTATCGGATGGGTGCATTTTACCCACAAAATGCCAGGTTGCTACGCCGCCATCAATAATGATGTTTGAGGTTAAATTGCCATTTTGAATACGGGCTGTGGTGGTGAGCATTTTTATACTGCTGCTATCACCCTTAAAAGTTATCAGGAAATTTTTAAGGTCGAGGTTATCCGGGATTTTATATAAGAACTGATTAATCAGGTTGTTGGCCAAATCGGCAAGGTTGGTTTTTGAAGTAGTAGCGGTGGTGTCTTTTTTGTGCTTAAACAAAAAATCAAAGTTCTTAACCTTATTGCTCTCTACAAGGTTAAGGTGCCCGTTATCAAGCGCTACATCCGATAATTTAACCTCACCCAAAATCAGTGGCATTAGTTTTACGGTGATGGATAGCTTGTCGATTTTCAACAGACTATCGCGCCCGTCAGGTACGATGGTGATATTGGAAAAAGCTACCGTACTAAGCCCGGTAAAGCTTGCGGAACCAATCTTTATATCGAGGTTATAATCTGTTTTTGCTTTTAATTCAGCTTTGGCAAGCTCCCTTTCCAGTATGGCTTCGCGCTTGGTATAAGCGATATAACCACCAATTAAAATCAGAATAACTAATAAAATAATAACAATACCGGCAATACGTATATATTTAGGCTTGAGGCGCTGCATCTATAAAAATTTATCCAAAACTAAACTAAATCTTATAGGAGACAAACGTGGAGATTGGGAAAATGTTTCTCAAATTACAGATGAATAGTACTTTGTTACTATTTAAGATCCCAAGCCCTAACTGGCTTCAGTTTGTAACTGAAGCTCACGGATAAAGGCAGTTTGTGACTGACAATACCCAGCAGGTGTAATTCATCAAGCAATACCACATGCGCAAAACCTATGTTATTAAAAGAATTTATAAACTTTCCTGATCAGTTTAGCTTCAGTCTGTGACTGAAGCCAGTGGTAATGTGTATCACAAGAGCTAATACGTTCATTTTATCATTCACATGACACTAATCCCCCGTGTTTTAGTAAATTTGCTTTAATATATGACTATCACTAAAGAACAAGTATTAGCAGCCCTGAGTAATGTTGAGGAACCGGATCTGAAAAAGGACCTGGTTACCCTGAATATGATCCAGGATATACATATCGAGGGCAACCGTGTAAGTTTCTCAGTAATCTTAACTACGCCGGCTTGCCCCTTAAAAGCGATGATTGAGAATGCCTGTCGTAATGCCATCCTGCACTTTATCAGCAAGGAGGCCGACATCCATATCAACATGACCTCGCACGTTACCACGCAGAAGAATACCGGGGTGCCGGGTGTTAAAAATATTATTGCTGTTGCCTCGGGCAAAGGCGGTGTAGGTAAATCGACTGTGGCAGTGAACCTAGCTTTAGGCCTGGTGAAAACAGGCGCTAAAGTTGGTTTAATTGATGCCGATATTTACGGTCCGTCAATCCCTATCATGTTCGGTTTGGAGAATGCGCGGCCACAGGCCAGCAAATTAGAAAACGGCAAAACCCGCATCGAACCAATCGAAAAATTCGGCGTAAAGCTGTTGTCTATAGGTTTCTTTACTGATCCTAATCAACCGGTACCATGGCGTGGGCCAATGGTTTCAACAGCGGTTAAACAATTGTTTAATGATGCCGATTGGGGCGATTTGGATTATTTGGTGATAGATTTACCTCCGGGTACAGGCGATATTCATATCACTATTACACAAACCTTCCCGGTTACGGGCGCGGTTATTGTCACCACACCGCAAAATGTTGCCCTGGCCGATGCTAAAAAGGGAATTGGCATGTTTATGATGGATGCGATTAATGTCCCTATTTTAGGAATCGTGGAAAATATGTCCTATTTCACCCCGGCTGAACTACCTGAGAATAAATATTACATCTTCGGACAAGGCGGCGGCGAGAAATTAGCTAATATGCTGGATGTGCCATTTCTGGGTGAAATTCCGTTGGTAAAAAGCATCAGTGATTCAGGAGATGCAGGCACGCCGATTGTTTTGGATGAAGATTCGGTACAATCAAAAGCGTTTATTGATATGGCAAAAAGAGTGGCGCAACAGGTATCTATATCCAATGCAAAGGCGTTGAATAGACCGGTTGTTAGTCAGTAATTTGGTTTATGATAATTTCATTGTCGTGTAAAAACACTATTAACAATTATAATTGTTGTAAATAATTAATAACTTTACTTATATAAATTAGTAAAAATGAGTTTATTAGAGCAGGTAGAAGCAGCTTTGGACAGTATTCGTCCGTATTTGGAGGCTGATGGCGGGAATGTTTCTATCGAGGAGATCACTCCTGATCATGTTGTAAGATTAAAATTGCTGGGCTCATGCGGTTCGTGCCCAATGAGTATCATGACCTTAAAAGCTGGTATTGAGCAGGCTATAATGAAGGCTGTTCCTGAGATCACAAGTATTGAAGCGATAAACCTAACGGACATCGACGATCCGAACGCCGTACTCCCTGAAAATTTACGATAGTGTTAAGTATTGTTAAAGTTACATACATAGCAATATGAATAAACTATTTTTGCTTTGTTTTTCGGAATAGATTTTGATATAGAAAGACAGAAAGGCTTTAGAGCAGGATGAAATACTTAATTGGCATATTCTTTTTATTAGCAACCACAGCAGCTTTTGCACAACAACCGCAGCAGGAGAAACCTTTGGTGCAATTTTCGGGTATTGTACATAATGCCGATAGCGCGAAAATTATAGTTCCGTATGTGAACATTACCAATGCCGCTACACACAAAACAATTACAGCATCAAATTACGAAGGTTATTTTTCGTTTGTAGCACACGAACAGGATACCTTAATATTTACCTGCGTTGGTTATGCAACCACAAGGGTAGTTATCCCGTCAGATATAAAAAATAAAAGCTATACCATACCGGTAATGATACAGCCGATCATTATCAACCTGCCAACTTTTCACGTATTCCCCTGGGCTACTACTGATGAGTTCAAGAAAGATTTTTTAGCCCTGAAAGTTGCTGATGATGATTTGGAGATTGCCAAAAAGAATGTTAGCCGTACAACCTTAATGGCTTTAGTTGCCACCTTACCACGCGATGGCCAGGAGATACAGGACGCGCTTTACCAGGGCCTGAATACATCTATAGAAAACTCACATTCACTAACACCAAACCCGTTATTGAATCCACTTGCATGGGGTAGCTTTATAAATGAAATAACCCAGGGTGATAAAGCCCGTGCAAATGCTAATTCGACTAACTACGACAATTAACGACCTTTTTTAGCAGCAGGAAATTTCATTTTATATTCCACGTCCACTTCGCCTTTGGATATATTGTTAAGCCTTTTTTCTATCAGGCGTTTACGTATCGGGCTCAATTTATCGGTAAATAATTTACCCTCAATATGGTCATACTCATGCTGAATAACGCGTGCGGCTAATCCCTTAAAAGTAGCTTCGTGATGTTTCCAGTTCTCGTCGTAGTATGAAAGTTTAACTACCGGTTTGCGGTATACATCTTCCCTTATATCAGGTATGCTCAGGCAGCCTTCGTTAAAAGGCCACTCTTCGCCGGTTTCTTCTAAAATAGTAGCATTAATAAAAGCCTTTTTAAAGCCCTCTAAGTCCGGTTCTTCGTCGGCGAATACAGATGCATCAATCACAAACAAACGCATGGATAAGCCCACCTGAGGAGCTGCCAGCCCAACGCCACGTGCGCCATACATGGTCTCATACATGTCGTTAATGATCTGTTGAATGTTTGGATATTCATCCGGCTCAATGGATGTCGCTCGTTTGCGTAAAACAGGGTCGCCGTAAGCTATAATCGGGTACTTCATAACTGCAAAAATACAGGTTTATTCTTTAGGCTCAAATAGCAAGGTTGTCATACTACTAACATCAAAAATCTCGTTGCTTATATCAAGCAATTCATCGGCAGTAACCGCGTTAATTTTCGCAAATATCTGCTCCAAACTATCTACCTCGCCAAAATCAAGCAAACTTTTACTCATGCCGATGATCAGGCCCATCCTGTTTTCTTCGGCTAATGCTATCTGCCCAATAAATTTTTGTTTGGCCTGCTGTAATTGTAAGGTGCCGAGTTTATTATCTCTTAATTTCTTCAATTCTTTATTCACCAAACGCATGGCTTTATCAGCCTTTTCAGTATCGGTGCCAAAGTAAATGGAGAAGATCCCGGTATCGGAAAACGAAGTATAGTTGGATTCAATAGTATAAGCGATGCCATGTTTTTCGCGGATCTCCAAATTTAACCTGCTGCTCATGCCCATGCCACCTAACAGGTTGTTCAACAGTAATAAACCGTATCTTCTTTCATGTTTTGATGGGTAGGCGGCGCTGCCGGTAATGCAGTGCGTTTGAGAGATAGGTTTATGCAAAATCAGCTCCTTGCCTGCATTTGCTATTGGCGCTATCCTGGTTTTAACAGCGTTATTAGCGGGTATCCAGCCGAAATATTTTTCAAAAAGTTTGATAAGTTTATTCAGATCATAATCGCCAAACACACCAAAAACCATTTCAGAGGTATTGTAGGTAGCCGCCATGAAGCTCTTAATATCCGCCTTATCAAAAGCGCTTACCGCTTCGGGCGTACCTAATATGTTTTTCCCTATCGGGTGATCTTTAAATAACAACTCTTCATAATCATCCTGTATCGCTTCTTCGGGTTGATCGAGATATGATGCGATCTCATCCAAAATCACACCACGCTCTTTTTCCATCTCATCCTCGGGGAATGTAGAGTGAAATAATATATCCTCAAACAGATCAATAGTGCGCTCTAAATGCTGTTTTAATAATGAGGCGTGTATGCAGGTGTACTCTTTGGTGGTATAAGCGTTCAGGTCGGCGCCTACCAGTTCAAGCCGGTTAAGTATTTGGCTGGTACTGCGCTTCTCGGTTTCCTTAAAAACAAGGTGCTCAATAAAATGCGCCAAACCTTCTTTTTGCTCAGGCTCATCGCGCGAGCCTGCATTTACCACAAAACAGCAATGCGTAATGGTTGACGGTGAATGCTTAAAAAGTATACGGATGCCGTTTGCTAAAGTATGAACCTGGTAGTCGATCATGAAGCGCAAAGATAAGGTTTACACACTTTAACCACTGATTATTTAATTGGTTAGGACTATTATGATATTCGGATGCTATAAATTACTGTTTTGGGCCTAAAATAATTGCGGCCAAAATAAGCGATACAAATACAAGTGCAATAATTAAAGGTACCCAAATTGGCCTTTTTCTGTAGAATGTTGAATAGCCAATATAGTTTTTCCAAAAGAACAAATCGAGACAATAAGCAGCAATAAAGCCACAAAATACTTGTAACGAACTGGTTGATCCTGTGTTAATGTGAGATATGACAATATACTGCAAGGTTGTAAAGCCAATGCCAAATAATATAGCCCAAAGCGATTCTTTCGATTTGCCTAGTTTAGCCAGGTTCATAGCCATCATGATTGAACCGAACGGGGCCCCGAATAAAAATGAAAAGCTATATATCGCTATCCTTGAATATAACAATGGAGCATCGGGGTCTTCAATAATTACGTTTTTATATTCTTTGTTGAAAAAGCCTAATTGACTGGTAACTATTGATGCATTTTCGCGCTGTGCCTGAATATCCTCGCCAATTACTTTTAACTCTTCGTCGGTAAATTCATGTTTACGGTACTGTAATTCCGTTACAGAGGCTTCTGTCGTTTCAGGAAGGTATTTCTGTCTGTTTTCAACGCGTTCAATTAATTCTTCGGTAGATCGTGAAGAGGCTATGTATTTAAAGTTAGTTTCCATGATAAATAAAGTGTTTAAAAGTAATGAATTTAAGCTATCCGGCTATTTTAAATGACAAACTAAATACATGGTTTTATTTTGATGCTGTTGCGCATTGTGCCTATATTAGACACATGAAAATTGCTGACCTGGATTTCGAACCCCTGATAAATGCCGATACTATTGAGAAACGTGTTAAAGCCATCGGCGCGCAGATTAGCGAGGATTACAAAGATACCAAGCCGCTATTTATAGGCGTACTCAACGGCAGCTTTCTATTCATTGCCGACCTGATAAAACAAGTCGACATCCCCTGCGAAATCACCTTTACCAAACTAGCCAGTTATTACGGCGGTACCAAAAGCAGCCTGAAGATCCGCGATGATATTGACATCAGCGTTGACCTAAAAGGCCGCGACATTGTAATCATAGAAGATATTGTAGATACCGGCAACACCGCCCATTATCTCATAGATAAACTAAAATTAAAAGAACCCGCTTCCATCAAATTATGTTCTCTGTTGCTTAAACCGGCATCCCTGCTAACCAAAATTGATGAGCTTAAATACATAGGCTTCGAAATTGAAAACCACTTTGTGGTAGGTTATGGCTTGGATTATAAGGAAATGGGGAGGAATTTGAAGGATATTTATAAGAAGGTGTAAGCTCTTATAAAAGAACCAAAACTAAGGGGGTGTCATACTGAGCATGGTCGAAGTATGTGGGTGGGCCCTTACGCTTATGCTTCGACCATGCTCAGCATGACCCATGCTCTTTTCTACGCCATAATCATCTCAATAATCCCACTCAACAACTCAATAGCCTCATCAATACTTCTAACACCTTCAATACTTAACCGAAGTGTATTCTTCATCTCTTTTAAATTAGTGCGACGCGGATTTGCTTGCACAAAACCAAGCACCTGCCTAAACATCTCCGTTTCAAAATAAGCCGATTGCTGGTTGGTGATAAAGTAACCGCGTAGCACTCCTTTTTTTAACGAGATTTTTTCAAATCCTATGCTTTTGCCCAGCCATTGCAGGCGCATGGTATTCAGCAGGTCGTTTACCTGCGGGGGGATAGGGCCAAACCTGTCGTGCAGTTGTTGTTGGAAAGCATCCAGCTCAACCTCGTTCTCCAGTTTGGATAGTTCTGAATATAAATTATACCGCTCGGATAAACTGGTTACATACTCATTTGGTATCAATATTTCCAGGTCGGTATCTATCTGCGTAAACGCGATAAATGGACGTGGTTTATCATCCGGGAAAACACCTTTAAATTCGTCTTCTTTTAGTTCCTGTATGGCTTCATCCAGTATCTTATGATACATTTCGAAACCGATCTCTGCAATAAAACCGCTTTGTTCGGCACCCAGTAAGTTACCGCTACCGCGGATATCTAAATCGCGCATGGCAACGTTAAATCCACTACCCAAATCGCTGAATTCTTCAATAGCGCTCAAACGTTTTCGAGCCTCATTGGTCAGCGTTGATAATGGCGGACTCAACAAATAACAATAAGCCTTTTTATTACTTCGCCCAACACGACCACGCATCTGGTGCAAATCGCTCAAGCCAAACATATGCGCGTGGTTAATAATGATGGTATTTGCATTCGGAATGTCCAAACCAGCCTCAATAATGGTGGTAGCCACCAATACATCGTACTCGTGGTTCACAAACTTCAGCATCACATCCTCCAAAGCATCACCCTCTAACTGCCCATGTGCTATGCCGATCCTTGCTTTTGGCACCAGCTTGTGGATCATGCCACCTAACTGCGGTAGGTCATTCACACGGTTATGGATAAAAAACATCTGGCCATCACGCTCTAGTTCAAATTCAACCGCTTCTTTAATCAACTTATCATTAAAAACATGCAGCTCGGTAACCACGGGCTGGCGGTTTGGTGGCGGGGTAGATATGATAGATAAATCCCTCGCGCCCATTAACGAGAAATGCAAAGTACGTGGGATAGGTGTAGCCGTCAACGTCAGCGTATCCACATTGGCACGCATTTGTTTCAGTTTTTCTTTGGTTGATACACCGAATTTTTGTTCCTCATCGATGATCATCAACCCAAGATCCTTAAACTTAACATCCTTGCTCACCAAACGGTGTGTGCCGATGATAATATCAACTTTTCCCTCTTTAAGTTTTTCTAAAGTATCCTTAATCTGCTTGCTCGATTTAAAGCGATTCACATAATCAATATTACATGGAAAACCTTTCAATCTATCCGAGAAAGTTTTATAATGCTGAGCTGCTAATATAGTTGTAGGCACTAAAATAGCCACCTGTTTACTATCCGCAACGGCTTTAAACGCAGCACGAATGGCCACTTCCGTTTTACCAAAACCCACATCGCCACAAATCAGCCTATCCATCGGGTGTGGCGCTTCCATGTCCTTTTTAAAGTCGGTGGTGGCTTTTTCCTGGTCCGGGGTATCCTCATAAATAAAGGATGCTTCCAGCTCGGTCTGCAAATAACTATCCGGCGAAAAAGCATTACCCTGCTGCGATTTACGCACGGCATAAAGCTTAATCAGGTCGCGGGCGATGTCTTTAACTTTTTTTTTTGTGGTTTTCTTCAGGCGCTCCCAGGTATCGGTGCCTAATTTGTTCATCTTAGGTATGGCGCCTTCTTTGCCGCTGTATTTGGATATGCGGTTAAGCGAGTTGATATTCACATAAAGCAGATCGTTATCAGCATAAGTAAGCCTGATCATTTCCTGCATTTTGCCATTAACTTCCACCTTTTCAAGGCCCATGTATTTACCGATACCATGGTCTATATGGGTAACATAATCACCTGGTTTAAGCTCGCGCAATTCTTTCAGTGTGATAGCCTGCGAACGCTGGTACCCCTTTTTTAGCTTGTATTTATAGTAACGGTCAAATATCTGGTGATCGGTATAGCAAGCGATCTTCTGCTCCCTATCCACAAAACCCTCGCGAATAGAAACGCTTATCGGTGTAAATTTTACCGTCTTGTCCAGATCTTCCAAAATGGCATAAAGTCGCTCAACCTGGCGGGCAGAATCCGTAAGAATAAAGTTCTCTATCTTCTCTGCCTCGTTATTTTTAAAGTTATGTATCAGCAAGCTAAAATCCTTGTTAAAGGATGGCTGCGGGCGCATATCGAAATTGATGGTTTCGTTAGGCGTATAAAAAAACTGCTTACCAAATTCTATAATCGGGAAATCCGCTAACTGGTCCGCAATCAGCTTTTCATCCGTAAAACCAAATTTGGGGTCTATCCAATCCTGGTTCTGGTTTTTTTCCTCCGGGGATAGCGCCTTCCACAAGGCGGTTGCCTTTTTATAACCGCTCTGGATAATATCCAAAGTGAACTGCACATCCTTTATCCAAATCTGCGTACCGGCATCAACATATTCCAGCAAAGAAATATTACTCTCTGTCAGGAATTTAGATTGAACATTAGGTACTATCGTGATGCTCTTCACCTGCTCAACCGAAAGCTGACTTTCAATTTCAAAGGTTCTGATGGATTCAATCAGATCACCAAAAAACTCAACGCGGTAAGGTAACTCATGCGAGAAAGAGAAGATATCCACAATCCCGCCACGAATTGAAAACTGTCCCGGCTCGTACACAAAATCAACCCGGTCAAAATCATACTCCACCAAAAACTCGTTGATAAAATCAATGCTGAGTTTATTGTTAACGGAAATCTCCAGTGTGTTTTTTTCGAGCGATGCACGGTCAATTACCTTCTCGGCCAAAGCCTCGGGGTAGGTCACAATCAGTTGGCCAAATTCGGAAGAATGATTAAGCTCATTCAATACCTCGGCACGGGCAAGCACATTGCTGCTATCGGGCTGGGTAAACTCGAATGGTTTTCGGTAGGATGACGGGAAAAGTAAGACTTCTTTACCGGTGAGGTTCTCTAAATCGGCCTGGAAATAACCTGCCTCTTCGCGCTCTGGCAGCACAAATATCATGTGCTGGTGCTGCAAAAAATACAAAGCTACCGCCATAGCAGAATCGCCCGACCCCACTAGCCCACGTAACTGAATCCTCGGATTTTTTGAAGCATTTAAGGCCTGCGCCAGTGCTTTAATCCTGTCATCAGCTTTATACTTTTCTAATATATCACGGATGTTCAAAACGTTGCGAAGATACGCAAAAAAGCACTTTTACCCACGGCAACACAAATTATGACAAATAATAAAACAATATACTTGGTTTTTACTTTTTAATCATAGATTTAATACACCAAATTGCTATTAAACCTAAATTGTTAAACCAAATTATATTACAATGAAAAACGCATTTATAACCGGAGTTATCATCGGAGTTTTAAGCGGCTTGTGGCTATTCGTTATGCACATTGCCGGGTATGATTTAACTAAAGACCAGGTTTCCCCTTTTGAATATGTATCTGTAATTATCCCTATCGCCGGCTTATTTTTTGGCTTGAAAAGCTACCGTGATAATGACTGTGCCGGCAATATGGGCTTTTTAGAAGCCCTGATTCAGTGTTTTAAAATATTAATACTGGCTGGTATTATTGCCATTTTTGCCGGGATATTATACATTAGCTACGTAGATGCAGGCAATAACGCACGCGATTTTTCGGGCCGTATGTTTGCCGCGTTATTAATTGGCGTATTAAGCGCATTGGCTGTGTCATTAATCCTCACCACCAAGTCGAACAAAGTTGATTAAAGCGTTTTTCTTAAAATATTTTGAATTAACCTTTTGGGTAACCGCGCTGATAGCGCTGGGCTTAAGCCATCCTACACAAGCAACACATTTTACCTTATGCCCGTTAAAATTAATGGGCATAACATGGTGCCCCGGCTGTGGCCTGGGGCACGCTATCGCTTTTTTGCTCCACGGCGATTTGCGTAGCTCATTTCATACACATTGGCTGGGCGTGCCCGCGCTTATCATTATTATATATCGTATTTACGATCTGATCAGGCAACGGCTAAAAGAACCATCATTCATAATGAGCGGGCCTTTATAACTCACCGCA
>Ga0206809_1051_pt1 | contig 26959 bp, 23 predicted proteins | sample Alteio_BWOrgCont_55_FD_152903 | JGI IMG/M metagenome (GOLD analysis project Ga0206809, IMG submission 152903) | Enriched cells from forest soil in Barre Woods Harvard Forest LTER site, Petersham, Massachusetts, United States -... | ecosystem: Environmental > Terrestrial > Soil > Temperate forest >... | reverse complement strand
ACGATTTAAATTTAGTGGCACCTTTAGGCAACATACTTACGCCGTTAAAAGCGGTACCAAACCACATATTGCCTTTGCTATCCTGAAATGAAGAAAGAATAACGTTTGATGCTAGTCCATCTTTCTCTGTATATTTAGTAAGCTCATGGTTTTCTACTTTACCATCGCGCTCATAACTAAACGACATTTTTGCCAAACCGTTGTTAGTTCCCATCCATATATTGTTATCGGCATCGGCAAACACATTCCAAACAATATTATTAGGCAAATTATCGGCTTCATCAAAGGTTTGCATAAAGTCGCCACGATATTGGTTTAATCCTAAATCAGTACCAATCCAAACGTTGTTTTCTCTATCCTGAAAAATGGCGTTAACGTTAAAATAATTTAAACCCTGACGTGTACTATATGTTTTAAAGAAACCGTTTTTAAGCCCCTGTGTGCTAAATGATTTTTTATCGTTTATAAATAAAGAAACTCCGCCGCCCACGGTTCCTATCCATATATTCTTTTTATTGTCTTCAAAAATGGTTTTAATAAACGTTGATTTTAACCCCGAAACTTCATTAAACAACAATTGATTTTTTACGATATACGATTTCCAATCTATAACGTTGTTTTGTAAGGCAACCATAGCAACACCTTGGTCGGCCGACCCAATAACCAATACATTAGTAGACGTGACTTTAATAGCGGTAATGTTTTTACTGAACAACCCATTTGTATTTGTTATACGTGTATAAGACGCGGGATTTGAAACTGAATTATTTAGATTAACCACCGTAATACCCGAATCGGTAGCCATCCACATATTTTTATTTTCGTCGGTACATATATCGTAAACCACATTACTAGATAAACCATCTTTTTTCGATAGCGCAAACATTTTTTTGTTTTCTACATCAAAAATAAAAACACCCGCACCTTCGGTTGCAATCCATAATTTGCCGGTAAAGTCTTGTGTAATGCTGCGTATGGTTTTAAGCTTGGTGTACTCTTCTAAATTAATGTTTTCTAATAGTTGTGTAGTTGCATTATAGCGTGTAACGCCTCCCGCCCAATGCCCAAACCAAATATTGCCGTCTTTATCTTTAAACGAGCATGTAATCCAGTCTTCGGCAAGGTTGCTGTTTTTTGTGTAGGATGTCCATTGGGTACCATTGTATTTAGATAAGCCCGCAATAGTTCCCACAAAAAGGTTGCCTTCATTATCTTGCGTAATGCTTTGTATTTGGTTTTGTACCAAACCTTGGTCCATGCTATAATTTATAAAGCTGGTGGTTTGCGCGTTTACTAAAATGCTTAGTAAAAGGGCAAGGGTTATAAATATTTTTCTACTCATACTATTGTATATTGTATTGTGCTATTTCTTTTAGATAATCTTGTTCGTTAATTTCTTTATCGTTTTTATAATAATAGTTTAGACCCCAATTAAAGCTTTCTCTGCGATAAATGGTTTTAGCACTTCCGTTAGAAATGCTGTATGTATAAGTTGTTTTAAAAGTGCCTTTATCAACATCCGAACTAATGCCTATAAATCCTTTAGGTTTGTAGTTTTTCGCTTCCGGAAATTTTTTAATAGAAGTTAATTTGGCATCCCTATCGTTAAAAGCGGTTTGCCTTATAAGGGTAAGCATTTCCCTGTTTTTAATGCCTCTGTTTAAAACAACTTGTTTGTTTCGCATTTTAAAATCAAACATAACCTGCTCACTACGGGCTTTTACTTCAGCATCTTTTCTTAATGTTTCAATTACTTCGCTGGCAGCAGCTTTGTCTTTATTTTTGGTAAATTGCCCCTCTTTTTCTTTTCGCTCGTTGGTAGCTACAATTTTAAGTAAATCACTTTCGTAGGTAGACCGTATGGCTTTATTTTGTTTTTCCTTTATACTACGTTTTTCTTTATCAATGGTTAACTGAACCTCCTCGGTAGCCATTGATTGATCAGCTTCGCTTTCTTGTTTTGCAACAGGCGTTTTGGGTTCGCTGTTTTTCTTATTGGCACGAGCTTGCTCATCAGCCTGTTTTTTTATGCGGTCAGCTTCTTCCTGGGCTTGCCTTTGTGCATCGGCTAATTGTTGTTGTCTTTCTTTTTCTTCAGCATCACGCTTTAGCTTAGCTTCCATTTCCAGTTTCTCTTTTTCAATAGCAAGCTGTACGTTTTTCTTGTTTATTTCTTCCGGGTCTATTAGTAATTTTTCTAAAAAGTCTTTTACATAAGGCTCATCATCGCCAAATGTTTTTTTACCGTCGTAATTAATTTTTGTAAACGGATTTTTAAAAAGCGGGTAATTTATAGTTGGGTTATTGTATTCAAAAAACGGAATATCACCATCGTAAATAGGGAAAATGCCTTTATCATAAGGACATTTTGATGCATAAATCATCAAATACATATCGGCACAACCCGTATATGAGAATGCCACTTTATAATCTGTACCAAAATCTAAAAAAAACTGAAATTTCCCATTTTTGCCGGTTGTTAAATCGGTAACCTTTGTACCATTTTTGTAAATAGCAACGGTAGCTCCTTTAATGGGCTGGCGATTTTTTAAGCAACGCCCCGCAAACTCTAAATAACCACGCTCTTGCGAAAAAGCACCTAATGTAATTAAACTAAAAAAAAGAAAGTATAATAGTTTCCTCATATGTTAAAATACCGAATGAAAATTAACAAATAAATATGAGTAGTACAAATGTAATTTTAAGGAAAATAAAAAACCCGTACGTCCCTACAACGACGGGTTTTTTAAAACTAAACAAAACATATAAAGAACGTAACACAATGTTACAACTCAATTACATCAAATAAAGCCCAACTTTTTAAACGGCGGCGTTTTCTTTTTAAACGGTAGTGTTTTTTAAATAAACGGTAAGGTTTTATATGCCTTTAAGTGCTTCTAAAAACTCATCTTTTTTCCTACGAGAAACCTCTATCTTAGTGTCATCACTCATTATAGCAATGCCTCCATCAACTTTTAAATAACGTACCACATGGTTAATGTTTATAAGATGGTGTCTATGTATGCGTATAAATTCTTTTGATGGCAATAGTTCTTCGTACTGAAGCAGCCCTGCAGTTACCAGTAGTTTTTTTCCACTGGCTAAATGAAATGTAGTGTAACTTCCTTCAGCCTCACAATGTATAATGTCTTTTATAAATACAATTTCGTATGCTGTACCGGTTGGTAAAGTTATTTTTTGATAGTTATCGTTATTTTGCTTTAAATTTTGCAGCAATTGAGCTACGTTTTCTACCGTAGTTAGTTGCGATTTTTTTTGAACCAGTTTATTTACCGATGTTTTAAGTTCCTCAATATCAATAGGTTTTAAAAGATAATCTAAGGCAGAATATTTAATGGCTTTAATAGCATACTTATCAGTAGCAGTAGTAAAAATAATATCAAATTTTATAGGCGATGTTTTCTCAAGCAAATCAAAACCGGTGCCATCGGGCATGGTAATGTCTAAAAAAACCAAATCAGGTTGATGCTTTTGTATAGCTTCTAAAGCTTCTTTAACATTAGCAGCAGTAGCTACAACCTCTACAAGGCTACAATACTTATCAACCATTGTGTTTAGCATTTCTCTGCTTTGTTTTTCGTCTTCAACTATTAAAGCTTTAATCATAGTAGGGATGGTAAAATTTAATGGGCAAAGTACAAAAAATTAATTACTGTTATTTTTTATGTAATAAAAAATAAAAAGTATTTTAACCAATCGCTATTTTTGGCAACACATGGTTGAGAAATTAGGGTAAATACTGGTCTCAAATGCCGCTTTTATTGTTCTCTGCTCCCAAAAAAATACAAAGCAAAAGAGAAATCTACATGAAATAACGGAAATTTGGAGAATAAGGGTAAATAAAAAAAACCTTCCATTTTTGGAAGGTTTTATCATTCATTCATTTTGTAGAACTCGGTAGTTTCGGTAAAAAATGTTTAAGATACTTTTTTATCTCTCAGCAATTTTCCGTCAGGTTGAAAGTAAAGAGTGTGTTTTTCTCTTCCTTTTTCTACATCAACTTTATAAACTTTTAGTTGATCTGAATCTTTGTCTTTAAATATTTCTTCTTTGTCTTTTCCTAATTTCCAGGTTTTATACTCGCCTTTGCTTATCGAAGTGGTAATTGCTTTTGGAAGATCTGAATTCAATTTTCTATGAGTGGCTATTTTTTTTCCGCTTTTAGAATAGATAGCACTATGAGATGTATTATCTTTAGTGAAATCAACTACATAATATTCAGAAAACTCATCTGAGTTAAGAAAAGGGTCATAATCGTACCAATATAAATTATTGTCAAACGTGGGGTAGCCCGACCAACTCTCGTAACTTGTTACCGGATAATCGTGCAAATAAACATCCGTTACTTCTTTTGGGACCTTAGTTTTATCAAGTTTAGCATGTTTTTTTTCATCTTTTTTAGTAGCCGTTGTAGTGGTTTGACTAAAAGAGTTCATTACAAAAAATACAAGCAAAATACATCCTGCAATTACTTTTTTACTGCTTATTGTTTTCATTTTATTTTTTTATGTTGCGAATTAATTTTCACAATAGTGCAAAATTAGTAGTTTGATTACAGAGAGTGTTATATAATTATTTAAATAAGTTACATTACTCACACTTTTTATATGTTGTTGAATCGCTATTAAAAACTATTAAACTTTCCTCTCAAACGTGTATTGCGTAAATCATGTAACTTATTTTAAAAATCGTGTAACTTAGATTAAGTACAAAAGACAACTTTTGTTTTAAGGTAAATTATCTTAATCTGTATTGAATAAAGAAAACTAAAAATAATTCTATGAATTGGAATAAAAGCAAAGTAAAACCTAATAAAGGGTTTAAACTCTCAAAAATAAATACACACTCAGGTATAAAAAATATAAATAAAAAAGAGTTAAAAGCTAAATTGGCAAAAAATATTGAAGCCATATCAAAACTTCAAAATAAATTATTTGCCGAAAATCGTCAGTCGTTACTAATTATATTACAAGGAATGGATAGTTCCGGTAAGGATGGTGTTATTAAGCATATTATGAGCGGTGTAAACCCTCAAGGGGTGTGGGTATATAGTTTTAAACATCCATCCGCAGTGGAATTAGAGCATGATTATTTGTGGCGTCACGCTCAAAAATTACCCGAGCATGGTCAAATAACCATTTTCAATAGGTCGCATTACGAAAATGTACTCATTTCAAAAGTACATCCCGAAATTGTTTTAGCTGAGCGTTTGCCGAATATAAATAGTATAAATCAAGTCGATAAAGCTTTCTGGAATAAGCGTTATGAGCAAATCAATTCATTTGAAAAAAGAAATTCAGAAATCGGCACATCTTTTTTAAAAATATTTCTTCACTTATCTAAATATGAACAACGTAACCGTTTTTTAGAAAGAATTAAACATAAAGAAAAACATTGGAAATTCTCTTCAAACGATATTATTGAACGTAAATTTTGGGATGCCTATCAGGATGCTTATGAACAGACTTTAAAAAATACCAGTACAAAAATCGCCCCTTGGTATATTATACCGGCTGATGATAAGCTATATGCACATTTACTTATTAGTAAAATAATTTTAGAAAAACTTAAAGCAATGAACCCATGTTTTCCTCCAACAGATAAAAAGGAAAAGGAATTAATGGAAAAATCGAAAATTGCGTTAAAAAAGGAGAATAAATAACACTTCTGTTAATTAAAAGAGTTTCTAAAATCATAGAGAAAGATTAGTTTTACTCCAGTAAAACTTAATCACTCTTTTAATTAAAAAATATGTCGTACTGTATTGCAATAGAATATATGTCGGGAGATAGAAAGGATTTGCATAAAGCCTATCACGATAAGTTATATGGTTTTCCCATTCACGATGATAACGAATTATTTTGCCGCCTTGTTCTCGAAATTAACCAAGCAGGTTTGAGCTGGGAAACCATATTAAAAAAGGAATCTACTTTTAGGAAAGCCTATCACAATTTTAATATTAAAAAAATAGCTGCTTATACCGAAAAAGATAGAGAAAGACTTTTAGCCGATGCAGGCATTATCAGAAATCGATTAAAAGTAAATGCTGCTATTGAAAATGCTAAAACTATTATACAGTTGCAAAAAGAATATGGTTCATTCGAAAAATGGTTAGAACACCATCATCCAAAAACAAAAGATGAATGGGTAAAGGTGTTTAAGAAAACTTTTAAGTTTACCGGTGGCGAAATTGTAAACGAATTTTTAATGAGTATAGGCTATTTAGAAGGGGCACATGCTGCAAATTGTCATATCTATGCTAAAGTAACCAAAGCTAAACCCCTTTGGATGAAAAAGAAATAATTAGCATTTATTATACAAGTCTATTTTTTCCTGAAGTAAACGTAGAATTAGTTCAATGGGTATATCTGCATAAGGGTCAATTTGTATGCTTTCCATTTTGTCTTTTCTTTTTACACCATCTTTTTTAGGATAGATATTTTTATCTTCAACAACACCAAACAATAGTTTTTTCTTATCCTTCACCCAAAGGTAACAAAGCTTTTTATCTTTATAATAAAAAAACGGAATCTGAAATTTCCGCTGATGCGTAATGTTTTCATCCAACCTCAAAATAATGTCTTTTAAAGCAAGTAAGCAGCCCTGTATAGGCTCGGGCTGCTTTAAATAGTAGTTGTCTAATTGTGTTTCTATAATGCTTACAAATTACTTGATACCAATAGAAGATATTTGAGCAAGTTCTTTTAAATCACCTTCTGTCAGTTCGATAGAAGCGGCTTTCATGTTTTCTTCTAAATGCTTTACACTTGATGTGCCGGGTATAAGTAATATATTATTTGAATGATGTAGTAGCCAGCTTAACGCTATCTGTTGTATATTAGTGTTATGTTTACCAGCGATTTTCTGTAGCACCATTAGTTTTTCTGTGTTGCCTCCACTTAAGGGGTACCAAGGTATAAAAGCGATGTTATTTTGATTACAATATTCAAGCACCGATTCCCATTTACGGTTATCAACACTATACATGTTTTGTACAGATACTACGTTAAAATACTGCTGTGCTTTTTTAATATCTTCTACACTTACTTCCGATAAGCCAATGTGTTTTATTTTTCCTTCTTTTTGCGCTTGTTTTAAAAAGGTAAATGTTTCTTCATCTGGTACTTTTGGATCTATACGATGTAACTGATATAAATCAATTGTATCAAGTTTTAATCTTTTTAAACTACCGGTTAAGGCCTCTTTTAAATGTTTTACACTTGCATCTGGAGCCCATTGATCAGGACCTGCTCTTAACAAACCGCCTTTGGTTCCAATAACCAAACCTTTAGGGTAAGGGTATAATGCTTCTGCAATCAACTCTTCCGATACATTAGGCCCATAACTATCTGCTGTATCTATAAAATTAACGCCTAGTTCTATGGCGCGTTTTAAAACTTTTATGGCTTCCTTTTTATCAGCAGGTTGTCCCCAAATTCCTTTACCTGTTATGCGCATAGCACCATATCCTAAACGGTTAACAGTTAAGTCACCACTTATACTAAAAGTTTTTTTTAATTTTTCGTTGTTCATGGTTATATTATTTAGTTTTTATATCAGTACTGTTTTTTATTTCTTCGCTTGCTTTGGTAATAAAAGTATCATTTAATGATAAAATGCCAAAATTTTTTACTTCATCGGTTATATTTTTTTCTGTTAAAAACTGAACTAACAAACAAAATTTGAGTCGAAAAAATAACTAATTTTAAAACAAATCTTAATTGATTTGAATATATAGATTATACTGATAAAGTAACCAAAATGAAAATTACCTATATAAGCCATGCAACGTTGCTGATAGAAGTTGACGGTCTTAAAATTGTTACCGACCCATGGGTAAAAGGAGCTTCGTATTGTAACCAGTGGCATTTATTTCCAAAGCCGTTAAGCCCTGATTTAATAAGTGATGCTGATTATGTTATTTATTCGCATGGGCACGAAGACCACTTAAACCCTGAAAGCTTACAACTGATAAATAAAAATGCTGTTATTTTTTATCCTTACTCTTGGTACGGAGGTACGACAGAATTTTTTAACCAACACGGCTTTAAACATATAAACGAAGTTGTAAACGAAAAAACTGTACACATTGGCAATAATATAAAAGTAACTTATCTATCAAATAATTTAGATAATGTAGTTGTTATAGAGAGTAACGATACAGTACTTGTTAATGTAAATGATGCTTTGCCTTCGGCATCTGCATCTATGATAGATTATTTTATCGCTAAAATTAAAAAGCGATGGAAAAAAATAGATTATGTTTTTTCGAGTTATGGCGGCGCAGCTTATTTTCCGAACGCAGTGCATTTTGCTAATAAAAATGATAGAGAAATTGGAGAAACCAGAGAGCTTTTTTTTATTACAAATTTTTGTAAAATAGTATCGGGTTTAAACCCAAAAATGGCTGTGCCTTTTGCTACCGACTTTGTGCTTTTAGATGATAACCAAAGGTGGATAAACGAAGTGAAATTTCCGCGTGATAAAATAAAAGAGTTTTATACCAAATTTACTAAAGAGATTACTGGTACAGAGATTATAGAGGCTTATCCGGATGATTATTTTGAGGATAAAAAAATTATTCAACGTTCTACGTATCATCAAAAAAAATTAAATGGTAATTTATTAGATACCGTAGATGCTGAATATAAAACCGAAATAGAGGAAAAGAGAAAAACAACTTATTTAACATTGCCCGAATTTCAATTATTAATTGAAAAAGTTAAAAAGCATATTTTAGAAAAACAATATATTATACCGGAGTCTATAAGAAAGAAAATAAAATTTTCTGTAAAAATAATTGATGCTGAAAACGAAAATATTTTAACAACTTCTTTTAGGGAAACAAACACCCAATTTACCCTATCTAATTTACCCGATAAGGATGCGGATTTGCTGATTGAAATAAGAAGTAAAACCTTAGCGTATGCCTTAGATAATGAGTGGGGCGGAGATGCCATTATAATTGGCTATGGCGCTGAAATATTTATTTACAGCGAAGATTCCGTTACGTTAGAATATGAAAATTACTGCGTGCGTTTATTAAGCAGATATCCCAACACCAAAGAATATTTAAAAAAAGAACCTTGGCGCGCCATAAAATATTTGTTGGCAGATGATGTTAAAAGAAATAATTTAATTAGTAAAGCGTTAAGAAATTACGGTAAACTGGTTGATTACTCCGATCCAATATTGGGTAAACGCGATTTATGGTTAAATAAAAGTAAGTGCGATGTTTGCAAAGCCTGTAACATATAAACAAGTTTTATAAACCTGTTAACATTAAAAAACAAAAAAATAGAAATGGTATAATTAAAATGCTGTAGCTTAGTTATACAAAAGGCATTAGTTGCCCCTTAATATTTTGCAATATGTTTGAGTTAAGTAAACGAATTTTGGAGAAAGTAAGTTTTGATAAAACACTTTTCCGTAAAGAATTGACAAAAGCCGTTAAATGGGTTAAGCCAAATGAAAAAACACTTTTAAAGGTGTGGTGTTTAGCTACATTCGGGCACCAGTATATGGAAGAAATAACGGAAGTTTTTAAAAACGTTGGATAGGTTCCGTATTTCAGAACGCTATTTATTTCTATATCTGTGAGCAGCATCTTCCAAAAAATAATTGAAGTAGAAAACGGTAAGCTTAAGGCTGCTTTATGTACTATAATTACTACTAAAGGCTCTGCGCCAAGAAAAACAGGAGCGAAAATGATAGTGTATGAAAATAGTACTATTGCAGGAACCATTGGTGGCGGCTCCCTTGAAAAAGTGGTGATTGAACAAGCACTTGAGGTTATAAAAAATAACCAAGCAAAAATAGTAAAACATAATTTGGTAAGCGAACTTGCCATGTGTTGCGGAGGTACTGTAGAACTTTTTATCGAACCTATTATGAATAGAAAAAAAATATACATTTTTGGTGCAGGGCATATTGGTAAAGCTTTAGCAAAATTTGCTACCGACCTTGATTTTAATGTTACGTTGATTGATGAACGCTATGAAGCTTTTGATGGAATTGATATTGCTGATTGTGTGATGATAAAAGAACATCATGCAACGGTTATTGAGCAGCTTGATTTTACTGAAAATACATTTGTGGTTATTTTAACACATAACCACGCGTATGATAGAGAGATATTGGCTTTAACATCTAAAAAGTCACACCAATATATAGGCATGATTGGCAGCGAGCGCAAGGTGGAGATTGCCAAAAAAAATATGATTGCGGCTAACTTTTTAAATGAAGAAGAGATTAAAGAAATTGATATGCCAATTGGCATTGATATTGAAGCCATAACACCGCAAGAAATTGCCATTAGTATTTTGGCAAAACTGATTGATGTGCGAAATAAAAAAACTACCCCTAAAGTTTTAAAGTAAGTATAAAATATAGCTAAAGTTTTTACCTTTAAGCTTTATACTTAAAGACATGCAACAAACTATTTCATTTATATTAGATGATAAAATACAGACAATTACTTTTAGTGAGCAACTACCACCTACTACTACGGTGCTTAATTATTTACGCAACAGTCCGCTACACAAAGGAGTGAAAGAGGGTTGTGCGGAGGGTGATTGTGGTGCTTGTACCATTGCTATTGGTGAGTTAGGTGCAGATGGAAAATTACATTACCATGCTATCGATTCTTGCTTGGTTTTTCTTCCAATGCTTAACGGCAAGCAATTAATTACGGTAGAGAATTTGATGCAGAGAGAAGGAGGGAAGGAAATTTTACATCCGGTACAAAAGGAGATGGTTGAATGCAATGGCAGTCAGTGCGGTTATTGTACACCGGGTATTGTAATGTCTATTTTCTCTTTGTATAAAACTGAAAATAATCCCACTAAAGAAACAATTGAAGATACACTTACCGGAAATCTTTGTAGGTGTACGGGCTATAAACCCATTATTGAAGCAGCAGCTAAAGCTTGTGTAAATAACGGAGTAGATTTTTTTACGAAGAACGAAAAGCACATTATAGATTTGCTTACTAAAATTAAAAACGAGAGTAAGTCGGTAGATGTAGAAACTAAAAAACAAAAATACTTTCAGCCTAAAACAAAAACAGAAGCATTAGAGTTGAGAGATAAAAAACCAAATTCTATTTTAATAAGCGGAGCAACCGATGTGGCTTTGCGTGTTACCAAGCGACATGATTTACTGGAAGAAATAATTGACCTATCGAACATAGAAGAATTAAAAAAATGCACACGTACAGATTATGTTATAAAGTTTGGTGCAGGCATGAGTTTAGAGGAAGTAAAAAAAGTTTCAAAAAACGAATTGCCTGCCTTGAATGAAGCACTTACTGTTTTTGGGTCGAAACAAATACGAACCCTTGCTACGTTTGGTGGAAACTTGGGGTCGGGTTCACCCATTGGAGATACGTTACCTGTGCTAATGGCTTATAATGCCGATATAAAATTGCAAAGTGTAAACGAAGAACGCATCGTAAACATGAACAATTATGTATTGAGTTATCGTGTTACGGCACGCAAACCGAACGAGTTGATTACAAAAGTGATTATACCAAAACCTGCTGCGGGTACGATAGTGAAATTTTATAAAGTATCTAAACGAAAAGATTTAGATATATCTACCGTGAGTGCAGGTTTTAGTTTGCTGATAGAAAAAGATAAAGTTAGTGCTATATGTCTTGCTTATGGTGGTATGGCAGCCATTACTAAACGAGCTACAAAAGCAGAAGCTTTTTTAATGGGCAATGCATGGACACGTGAAAATGTAGAACAAGCCATGGGATTGATTGCAGGAGAGTTCACACCTATATTTGATGCACGCTCGGGAGCAGAATTTAGAAGTGTGGCTGCAAAAAATTTATTATTAAAGTTTTGGAATGAAACACACAATTAACAATCCATCTACTATGAACATTCCTCACGATAGCGCACATAAGCATGTTTCAGGTCAGTCGGTATATATTGATGATATGCAGGTTAACTCCCAATTATTAATTGGGCGAGTTGTATATAGCAAGCAAGCACATGCCAAAATAAAAACACTTGATTTAGAAGCTGCGAAAAAATTGCCTGGTGTACATGCCGTACTTTGTTATAAAGATATACCGGGCGCAAACCAAATGGGACCTGTTATACACGATGAGCCTTGTTTAGCAGCCGATGAAGTAATTTGTGTAGGGCAAGCCATTGTGCTTATAGCGGCCGAAACCGAAGAGATTGCCATTGCAGCCGAAAAATTAGTACGCATTGAATATGAAGAGCTGGAAGCTATTTTAAATTTACGCACCGCGATAGAAAAAAATTCTTTATTAGCACCTGCACGTACCATGAAACGTGGTGATGCTGATGCGGCTTTAAAAAAAGCGAAACATGTTTTAAAAGGAGAACTTGAAACAGGTGCCCAAGAACATTGGTACTTAGAAACGCAATCGTGTTTGTGTGTGCCTGGTGAGCAACAAGAAATTACTGCGTATAGCTCAACACAACATCCCTCAGAAACACAAGCAATTATTGCAGAAGTGTTGGGCGTTGGCAAAAATGAAATAGTAGTTGAAATACGCCGTATGGGTGGTGCCTTTGGTGGTAAAGAAACACAAGGTAACTGGGCTGCGGCTTGGTGTGCATTGTTGTGTAATGTAACTAAGCGACCTGTAAAAATTAGATTGTTTAGGGATGATGACCAAATTATAACAGGCAAACGCCATCCGTATTTAATACAATATGAAGTTGGTTTTGATGAGCAAGGAAAAATATCAGCCTTAAAATTTGACCAACATGCCGATGGTGGTTGCGCTACCGATTTAAGTTTGGCAATTTTAGAACGTGCTATGTTGCATGCCGATAGCAGTTACTTTATACCCAATATGCAGGTAATTGGTAAGGCCTATAAAACTAACTTACCATCAAACACGGCGTTTAGAGGTTTTGGTGGTCCGCAAGGAATGGCAGCTATGGAAAGCGTGATTGACCGCATTGCTCGTTTCTTAAAGAAAGATGCTATTGATGTGCGTCAAATAAATTTTTACGGAACAGATACCGATAATATTACGCATTACGGACAAGAAGTTGAACTGAACCGGTTACCCATTATGTACGAACAGATAATGGTATCTTCCGATTATCGTAATAGAAGAAAAGCCGTTGATGAATTTAATGCTAAGAATGAGTTTTATAAAAAAGGATTAGCCTTAACGCCTGTAAAATTTGGCATATCGTTTACCACCTCATTTTTAAATCAGGCAGGTGCTTTGGTAAATATTTATAAAGACGGAACAATTTTAGTTAACCACGGCGGTACCGAAATGGGGCAGGGGCTTAACACCAAAATAGCGCAGATAGCAGCGGCAGAGTTAGGTGTGAGTTTGTCGAAAATAAAAGTGAATGCGACCAACACATCAAAAGTGCCTAACACATCGGCTACGGCAGCTTCAGCAGGTACTGATTTGAACGGCATGGCTGTTAAAGTGGCGATAGATAAATTGAGAGGAAGAATAACCGAATTGTTTGCCAAAGAGTTTAGTAAAACCAACCCTGATAAACCTTCGGAGAAAGAAAATGTGGTTATTGAAAATGATTTAATATTTGATACAAAACATCCTGATAGAAAAATTGATTTTGGTGAAGCGATGAATGTTTGCCATTTTAACCAAATAAGTTTAAGTGCTACGGGTTTTTACCGAACACCTAATATTGGTTGGGATAAAGCCACAGGTTGGGGTAAGCCATTTAATTATTTTGCTTTTGGTATGTGTGTGAGCGAAGTGATGGTTGACACGCTAACAGGTTTTTATAAAAATTTGCGTACCAATATTTTGCATGATGTAGGAGATTCAATTAATGCAGGGCTTGATATTGGACAAGTTGAAGGTGGTTATATACAAGGTGTGGGTTGGTGCACTACCGAAGAAGTAAAATGGAATGATAAAGGGCATTTGCTAAACCATTCGCCAGACACCTATAAAATACCATCTGTACAGGATATACCAACAGATTTTAGAACGCACTTATTACAAAGCGCACCTAACCCAAATGCTATACGTAAAAGTAAAGCCGTTGCTGAGCCACCTTTAATGCTTGCGTTTGCAACCTGGTTGGCTATTAAGGATGGGGTTTCTTCGGTTGCTAATCATCAGTTTGAACCTGACTTTAAACTACCTGCTACTAATGAGGTTATTTTATTAAGTATAGAGAATTTGAAGAAGAGGGTGAAAGCAGGTAACTAATTTATACCTGAATTAAATCGGTTTGAGAAATTATTTCGCTGAGGGCATTATGCAGATTATCTAAATGTTGTTGTGTGTTAAAGGCTTGTATGGAATAGCGAATGAAAACATGAGCATCTTGCCTCATTACGGGAATTTCTATTTTATATTTTTCGAAAAGTAGGCGTTGCAATTTTTCGGGTTGAGAAGTTTTAATGGGAACACTACACATTTGTCCTAAAAACTCATCAGTGATGGGACATAAAGGCTGCGAGCCAAGTAAGGTGCAAAAGCGTTGGTAGTTTTTATGTGCAAGTGCCCTGCAATCAGCAGAAACTTTATCCCAATTATTTTCTTGCAAAAATTGTATGGCTTTTGGCACGGTTAAAAAGGCTGTAAAATCGCGTGTACCTTGTACTTGGTTATAATCTAAAAACTGTGAATGCGATGGTGCGGCACTTTCGTAACCCCAACTAATAATTAATGGGTCAAAGAGTGGTTGAAATTCTTTTTTTACGTACAAGAACGAGCAACCTTTTGGTGTACACATCCATTTGTGGCAAGCACCTGTGTAAACGTCCGCTTTAAGTTCAGCTAAATTTAAAGGTATATGACCGGGTACGTGTGCGCCATCAACAATAGTAAACAAACCTTTTGCTTTAGCAATTTCGCAAATTTCTTTTACGGGAAAAATTAAAGCCGTTGTGCTTGTAATTTGACTAATGAAAATGGCTTTTGTTTTTGAAGTTAGACCTTTAAAAAAATCTTCGATAAACTTTTCTTTAGTGGTAATCGGAAGTTCGATAGGTTGACGCACATATTTTGCACTTGCTTTTTTGCAGTAGTAGTTCCATGTGCGGTCTAAAGCCCCATACTCTAAATTGGTTCCGAGAATTTCGTCGCCCGGATTTAATTTGAAACTTTTTGCAATGATGTTTATCGCATACGAAGGACTTGGTGTATAAACCACATCATCGGCATGACAATTTATATATTGCCCTAAAGCCTCACGTGATTTTTTTAGATACTCGAAACCATTAAAGGCAATAAACTGAACTGGCTCAGTTTCTAACTCGAGTTGCCATTTTTGAAGGTCGAAGAAAATGGGCTTTGGACAGGCCCCGAATGAACCGAAGTTTAAAAAAGTTATATCGGGGTTTAATAAAAATTGCGAGGTTAATGGGTGGTTTTGCATGGGGTAAAAATATAACTTTTTAGCTATTTTATTTTTACTTACTGCAATTAAAAATAATTATATCGTTTATTATACCGTTGAGGGAATTTTTTACCAATGCCGTAATAAAATCCAAACCCGAAATTAATGATGCCTGTTATGCTGCTTGTTTTTAAACCTGTAAGACTAGTTACATCCTGCAAGGCAATGTTATGTGGATTAAAAACAGTAGGCATATAATTATAGGACAGAAAAATACCGATGGAAAAATTTTCTTCGATGGCAAAGTTTAAACTATACTCAGGTTCTATAACTATTGAATTAAATGATTCGATTAAATTAGGTTCGTTTTTTGGGTTTACAACACCTGTAAAAACAGATGTGTTATAGCCGACATTTACGGCGAAAGTTGAAAAAATATTTTCGGTATGAAATTTATTATAGCCTATTTTTACATAGCTGGTATAAAGTTGCATTTTAGTATTTAAGTCTATATTATTAGCAGGATTTGGAATAGCGTTTAAACCCAATAAACCATCTTTAAAACCAAGTCCGGCAAAAAAGTTATGGGTTAACCTAATGTTGGCAGAAAGGTTCATTTCGTAAATGCCTCTAAATTTTGCTCGTAAGGGACCGTTAGAAACGGGAGCAGGTAAGGTGGTAGAAAAACGTATGGCAAATAACGATTCTTTAAAATTGCTGTGTACGCGACGACTTTCTATATATTCATTATAATTTTCTTCATCTTCACTTTTATTTTGCGCATTTAATTGCCAAAAAGGAATTAATAAGATTATCGATATAATTTTCTTCATTTTTTTCTACTAATCTACTAAAAAAACGGAAAAAAAGAAAGTTATTTGATAAACTAACTGTATTGTTTGGTTTATTAAAGGGTGTTATTGCAAACAAACGTTGCTGTAAACAGATTTACTCTACACGACCCACAATAATTTTATCTAAGGCTTTTACGTAGCGTCTACCTGTTTTAAAATCGGTAGTGGTGATGGTTAGTATGCGATCGTCAAAGTCTTGTAATTTTTTGCCGTCTTTTTCGGTGATAATGAAAAGATTGTTGCCTGTTTCTGAATTAAATATTTCGTTCCACGAATAAACAACTTTATACCCGTCAGATGCTACAAAGGTTAAATAAAACTCGCTTAACTCTTTTGGTTTTTCGGTAAGGAATTCTATTTTTTCTAATAATGGCTTTAGGGCTATGCCTTTTATATTTTGTATATTTCCTTTTACTTCACCTAAATGATTGGTAAGCGTTACATTTTTAATAGCTACAATAGGATAGCTGTTTATATCAGCCAATGTAAATTTTAACTCGGCTTTTATTTTACCTGTTATGGTAAATTGTTCGGTAGGTGTAATTTTTGTTTGTGCCCAAGCAAAAGTACTTAACAGAAGTAAAAAAAGTAGGATATGTTTTTTCATATTACAAACATAGTTAAATGTTTTGTCTTGAGTTTTTGTTTCTTTTTGATTAAGTAAATAACTGCCATTCAACACGCATCATTTAGCATTCAACATTTCCTAACTACAATGCCCCCTTCTTAATTTCATCAACCAAAGCGGGGTCTAAAAGTGTGCTGGTATCGCCAAGGTTATTCGTATCACTTTCGGCAATTTTACGCAGTATACGGCGCATAATTTTACCTGACCGTGTTTTAGGCAAGCCTGTAACAAATTGTATTTTATCGGGCTTGGCAATTGCACCAATCATTTTAGTAACAGCTTGTGCAATTTCTTTACGGGTTTCATCTTGGTTGTGCTTGCCATCATAAATAACATACGCATAAATGCCTTGTCCTTTTATATCGTGTGGGTAACCAACTATAGCACTTTCAATAACACCTGTATGCGTGTTAATAGCATTCTCTACTTCGGCAGTTCCAATGCGGTGTCCGCTAACATTTAGTACATCATCAACTCTGCCTGTAATGCGGTAGTTTCCTTCCTCATCACGAAGGCAACCATCACCTGTAAAATATAAATTTTTGTAGGTAGAAAAATAGGTTTGTTTACAACGCTCATGGTCGTTATACGTTGTTCTAATAATGCCCGGCCAAGGGAATTTGATGCAAAGGTTTCCGCTCACATTATTGCCTTCAATTTCTTTTCCGCTTTCATCAACCAAACAAGGTTGCACACCTGGTAGGGCTAATGTTGCAAACGATGGCTTTTGTGGCGTAACATTTGCCAAGTTCGAAATTAAAATACCGCCTGTTTCGGTTTGCCACCACGTATCTACTATGGGGCATTTTTCTTTACCAATATTTTTATGGTACCAATGCCAAGCCTCTTCGTTTATAGGCTCTCCAACCGAACCTAATACTTCTAACGAACTTAAATTTTTATTGTTAACCACATCCAATCCAAAACCCATTAAGCTGCGTATAGCAGTTGGCGCGGTATACAAAATGTTGACTTTAAATTTATCTACCACATCCCAAAAACGACCTGCATCGGGGTAGGTGGGTATGCCTTCAAACATAAGGCTGGTAGCTCCTGCACTTAGCGGACCATAAACAATATAACTATGTCCGGTAATCCAGCCAACATCGGCGGTACAAAAATGTATTTGTCCTGGTTTATACTGAAACACATTTACAAACGTATAGTTTGCCCACACCATATAACCTGCGCAAGTGTGTACAACACCTTTTGGTTTACCTGTAGAGCCTGATGTATAAAGAATAAACAAAACATCTTCCGCATCCATTTCTTCAGCCGGACAGGCAGGGTTGCCTTGCGCTTCCACTTTTTTAATTTCATCGTGCCACCAAACATCTCTGTCGGCTTGCATTTTTATGTTGGTGTTGGTGCGTTTAAACACAACAACTTTTTTTACAAAAGCACAAGTTGCTAAAGCTTCATCAATAACACTTTTTAGCGGAATGTCTTTGGCTCCTCTATAAGCACCATCGCAGGTAACAATAAATTCTGCCTTGGCATCTTGCAACCTATCTGCAATGGCTTGTGCTGAAAAGCCTCCAAAAATTACCGAATGTATAGCGCCTATGCGTGCGCAGGCAAGCATAGCAATAGCAAGTTCCGGTATCATGCCCATGTAAATGCAAACACGGTCACCTTTTTTTACGCCGTTGTTTTTTAAAACATTGGCAAACCCACAAACCTTATCATACAATTCTTTATACGTATAGGTAACACTTTTTTCTTTCGGGTCGTTAGCTTCCCAAATAATAGCAGGCGTGTTGGCATCGGTAGCTAGGTGTCTGTCTAAACAATTTTCGGTAATGTTTAGTTTAGCTCCTTTAAACCATTGTATGTTTGGTTCGGTAAAGTTCCATTCTAAAACCTTGTCCCACTTTTTTTTCCAGGTAAAATTTTCCGCAATGTTTGCCCAAAATGCTTCGGGTTCTTTTACGCTTTTATCGTAAGCGGCTTTATACTCGGCTAATGTTGTTAACTGATGTGGATATTTCATAAATATTAAATTTCGTACCACGAAAGTATGTTATTAGTAGTGTTTTTAAAACAAAAAATTACTTAATTTCAGCAACTATATTTTACCATGGAAAACACTTTAGCATACGCGCAAGCACAAGACAAAAACGATGAATTAAAAAAATTCAGAGATAAGTTTTATTTCCCCCGCCTGCATGGTAAACAAACAGTTTATTTTACAGGTAACTCCCTGGGACTTCAACCAAAAGCCACACAAGATTATATTTTAAACGAACTTGAAGATTGGGCAAGCTTTGGTGTAGAAGGGCATTTTCATGCGCGCAACCCATGGTTTTCATACCACGAAATCCTAACCGAAAAAACCGCCAAAATAGTTGGTGCATTGCCGCAAGAAGTTGTGATGATGAACCAGCTTACTGTAAATCTGCACCTGCTTTTAATTTCTTTTTATCGCCCAACCAAACAACGCTACAAAATAATTTGTGAGGCAAAAGCATTTCCGTCCGATTTATATGCCCTGCAATCGCAGGTAAAATTTCATGGTTTTAATTTTAAAGATGCGTTGATAGAGATTGAGCCACGTGCTGGAGAAAAATCGTTACGCACCGAAGATATTTTAAAAGCCATAGAAGAAAATAAAAACGAATTGGCAGTTGTGCTTTTTGGCGGCATAAATTATTATAGCGGACACGTACTCGATATGAAAACCATTACCGAAGCCACCCACAAAGCAGGTGCTTATGCAGGTTTTGATTTAGCGCACGCTGCCGGAAACATAAAATTGCACCTGCACGATTGGCAGGTAGATTTTGCTTGCTGGTGCAGTTACAAATATTTAAACGCCGGTCCGGGTGGTGTAGCAGGAGCATTTGTGCACGAAAAACATTTACGCAATTTCGATTTGCCTTTGCTGGCAGGTTGGTGGGGACATGATAAAGAAACTCGTTTTAAAATGGCATCTGAGTTTATTCCTATTCCTACAGCAGAGCGTTGGCAACTAAGCAACGCACCTGTGTTATCTATGGCGGCGTACAAAGCGTCGCTCGATATTTTTGATGAAGCCGGCATGGATAGTCTAACCTCTAAAAGCAAAAATCTTACAGGTTATTTAGAGTTTATAGTTAACCACGTAAATGAGCTTACCCAAACTACCGATAAGTATTTTGAAGTAATTACACCCGCCGAACGTAGTTGTCAATTATCTGTTGTGCCGCATGGTAGGGGCAAGGAGCTGTTTACCCAGCTAACCCAGCACGGTGTTATTGCCGACTGGCGCGAACCCGATGTCATCCGTATGGCACCTGTACCCTTGTATAATTCTTTTGAAGACGTGTTTCAATTCGGACAAATTTTATTGCACCTTTGTAGTAAGTAAAAACAATTATCATGAAAAAAATTTCCATCCTCGTTTTATTCGCCACTATTTTATTTGCCTGCTCAGGTAATAAAGAACAAGCTACTGATAAAAAAGATAACGGCATTATAGAAACACACCCCGTGCATGGCGCAGTTGTGCAAGCAAGTTTTAAAGTGTGGGGCAATTGCGAAACCTGTAAAGAAAACATTGAAACTGCCGCTCGCATAAAAGGACTCACCTTTTGCGATTGGAATGTTGATACCAAAGTTTGCACCGTAACCTTCGATAGCCGCGAAACCAATGTAGATGCCATTCAAAAAGTCATTGCCGATGCAGGCTACGATAACATGGGCTACAAAGGCAACGATAAAGCCTATACTGAATTAGCTTCTTGCTGCCAGTACGAAAGAAAATAATAATTTTCTCAAACTTGTCATTTTGATTGCAGCGCGTTGTTATCTCAAGCGAATGTGAGAAATCTAAAACAAGTTGGCTGTTCTGCTGGCAAGCCAAACAATTTTAGTATGTTTACTAAAATTTTAAGCAAGCCAAACACCAAGGTATCGCATGAAAAAAATTATACTACTTAGTACAATTATTTTTTTTAGCCTAACAAACTTTGCGCAAAAAATTCAGCCGGATACCGATACACTTAATCAGCTTACCCACAAACAAAAAGTAATTCGCAAAAGTATTTTACTGGGCTCTATGGGCGCATACACCGTTGGTTCACTAACCTTTTTAGATTTAATTTGGTATCACCCCTACCAGTCAACTTCGTTTCACTTTTTTAACGACAACTCCCAATGGTGCCAAATGGATAAATGTGGGCATGCGTTTTCAACATACAGTAGTGCGCGTCTTGTTATGGAGGCTATGGATTGGGCAGGCTTTAAAACCAGTCCCTTTAATGCAAGCCTGGGGCACCTATCTACCGGAGGCTTAAAGTGGGCGGGTTTCTCTGAAAAAGAAAGCATCATCATTGGGCAAGCATTCGGACTTTTATACCTAAGCTCTGTCGAAATTCTCGATGGCTTCTCAAAAGAGTGGGGCTTTAGCTGGGGCGATGAGGTGGCCAATTTTGCAGGTGGTTTTACATTTAGTTTGCAACAATATTTTTGGAGAGAGCAACGCATACAATTAAAATTTTCCGACCACCAAACCATTTTCCCTCCATATCGCCCCAATGTTTTAGGTAGCAACTTTGCCGAACAAATTATTAAAGATTATAACGGACAAACCTATTGGGCATCTGTAAACATATCCTCGTTTTTAAAAAAAGGCAACAAATTTCCTAATTGGATAAACTTATCCTTTGGTTATGGTGCCACCAATATGGTAACTGGTAAAAACAACACTATTGTTTATCCTGATGGTACCACAGCCAGCGACCCTGTAAAAAACCAAACAGCCATCGTTGGCAAAAACGGACAAATAGATTATTTCTATCGTTACCGAAAATATTATTTTTCGTTAGATGTAGATTTTACCAAAATAAAAACCAAATCGCGAGTACTAAAAAGTATTTTCTCTGTGGTTAATGGGTTTAAATTACCCTTCCCCACCGTTGAGTTCGATAGGTACGGCACACACTTTAAACCCATTTATTTTTAGCATTAGGGCGTTTCACTTGATTACAAGTGGCAGGCTTTTACTCACCACTCTACAATATTTGTAATCCTGCGGCATTATAAACCAAGCACGTACAAAATAAATCAGAGGCAGGTGTCTATAAATGGAGCGAGCCTAAGTTTTGTTAGGCAGTATAGGTGGGCTGATGTAGGGTAGCAAACAAAATGCAGGTTGGCGTTCGTAGTGCCTTTTCTTCGCTTCTTTGAGCAAATAAAGAAATGAAGGTCAAAGAACTTTCACTTCAAGTTTCCTTTTCGTTAAGTAAAAAAATAATTTTTATTGTTTGAGTTTATCCAGTTTTTCCTTTTCGTATATACTATCTTCTGCCGGGTACCTAAGTACTTTTTTAAATTTACCACTCTCTTTAGCCAGCGCCCAAATTAAACTTTCGCCAGCCGGCATATTAGTTGGATTTTTTAAATATATTTCATCTTTATATGTTTCCGTTGCCGAACAAATTATCCACCCACGGCTTTTAAACATTTTTATTAAGTCACCTAAAAACAACGCCGACGTTAAGTTATGATGTAGTAAAAGCGAATGATGAATTTTTCGACCTGTTAGTACATAAGCAATACTGTCGTAATACATAGCTCTATCAACAATGTGTTCTAAATATGCTTTTTTATATGCCGTTAGGTCTAAGTCGGGGTTTGCTTTTAAGGCTTTAATTAATCGGTTATCGTAATACCAATCCGACGCATCTATGGTAACGTATCCGTTTGCATAACCCATGCTTTTCATAAACAACCTAAACGAATCTCTTTTCTCAACCGTGTTTCCTTCTTTTAGATAAGGAAAACGAAATAGTTTTGTGTAATAATTGTATTTATTAATCAGCGAATCATTTTTAAGAAAATCTTTTTTTAAATACTCAAATGTAATATCCGGGTTATTATAATTTTTGTGCCAAAATGTATGGTTGCCTATTAAATGCCCTGAATTATTCCAAGTAGTTAATAAACTATCACCTTTGGCATTATTTAACCCTTGCCCGCAAGCAAAAAAAATAGCTTGTATGTTTTCTGCTTTTAATTGTTTTAAAATAAGTACGTTCCAGTCTTTTTGCTTGTAGTCAGCAATGTCGTTTGTGTTACCATCATCAAACGTAAAACAAACCTTAGGCTTGTCACTTGTCTGCCCAAAGCAAAAGCTAAGTGCTAGTAAAAGTGTTATTGTTAAACAAATATGTTTCGTCATTGTCGCTAATGTATAGTATATATTAATCGTAACAAATGTAATTTTTTTGCTAGTTTCTTATCGAAGCATGTAAACGCTCAATTATTATTAATATTCCGGCATCTAAAAATATCTATCTTTGAAAAATTAAAAAACAAATAAATGAAGTCGACTCTAAATTTTTTTTATATTGGTATAATTAGTTCACTGATTATTTTTGTAGGATGCACTAAACAAGGTCCAACGGGCCCTATTGGCCCAAATGGAGCCAACGGTGCTGCTGGTTCGTCGGGTGCAGTTAATGTAATAAATCAGTACGTTGCTATAACGCCAAGTCAATTAACCTGGGATACCACTGCCAATCAATGGTATTATAATTATTCTACGCTGGCAAACTTTAGTTCCAGCGTACATGCTGCTGTTTTTGTTTATGTGCAATCTTCCAATGGTTTAGAAGCCACCCCATATACAAATTCTAAAATGAATTATTCTATAAGTTTTGCTAATGATTTGTATCAATCTACTCCGTATGTTCATTTTGAATATTTTAATGGCACAAGCACTTGTCCGCTGCCTACTTTTAATATTAATGTAGAACTTGTTATTATTCCTCCCGCTCAGTTTATCCCCAGTGTTAATCATGGCAATTATGCCGAAGTAAAAGCAGCCTATAATTTATAAGTATTGCATAACTGGTAAGGATAATACAAAAACTACAAAACGATTATTTTGTCTTTGTTGGAATTATCACCAACAAACAAATGCAGAAAAATAGTACTAATTACTTGTTGGAAATAATTCCAGCAAAGGCGTAGGATTTTTCTTACAATTCCTGACGTATTCGCTCCGTACATGTCATTGCAAGCAAAGCTACAAACCTATACAGCCCTTCTCAAAAAATAAAAGCAAAATTTGCTTGTAATAAATTAGTTCATATATTTGTGACAGCAATTTGCTGTCAAAATAGTATCAACAATGCCTAATTTATTTTTAAATGACTGATACCCAACTTATAAAAGGTTTAATAGAAACCCTTGTTAATAAACACTTAATTAAAAATGAATCCGACCTGTGTCGCCAGTTAGAGTATAGCACTGGCAACCTCAGTAAAATAAAATCGGGCGAGCGTAATATTCCGGGCTCTCTAAAAACCCAACTCATTAAAACTTTTAACGTAAACCCCAAGTATTTTGATGGCGATAAACAAGTTTTACTGTCGTCTGACAGTAAAATAAAAAACATGGTTTACGTACCCCTAAAAGCCATAGGTGGTTTTTTGGCAGGCTACGAAAACAAAGTGTATTTAGATAGTTTAGAGCGTCGCGAATTTCCCGAAATAAAAGGTGAGTGCTTTTGTTTTGAAGTAGAAGGCTTCAGTATGTACAAAAGCAAAGTGTTCGAAGGACAAATTTACGAAACCGGCTACAAACCCGGTAGCATAGTAGTAGCCACCAAAGTCGAAAATTTTAGTTGGCTATCAAAACACAAAAACTACGTTTTTCAAACCACCGATGGGCTCATCATCAAAACCTACGACAAAATAAAAGACGATAAATTCCAACTCCTCTCCATCAACGATGAGTATAATCCAGTGCCACCCATCCCCGTTAAAGCCGTAAAAGGCATTTATTTTATCGAGAAAAAAATAAGTTAGTTAATTAGGGCATTCCGCTTATAACCAAGCAGCGGGTTTTATACTTCGCCTTTGTTGCTGTTATCACTCCGCCCTATTTTTGTTAAAATCGATTTTTTAACTGTTAAATTCGGTCGTTTAACTGTTAAATAATATTATTTGTCGTTTACGTTCAATAATTTTTTCAGTAATTTACATTACTAACCTTTAAAAATAAAACCATGTTTAAAAAAACAAGAAAAGAAGCTGCTTCAAAAGCAAAAATTGAAAAACTAAGTAACAAAGAGTTAAACCATGTTGTTGGTGGTGCAATTAACTACAACGCATCAAAATCTAACACAGGTAATGTTTATGATGGTCCAACCCCAACAAACCCTACTCCGGTAACCCCAGTACCTACACCTCCTGTAACTACTACAGGTAACCCATAATCAAAGCAAAAGCAAAGCCTCGTAATTTTTACGGGGCTTTTTTAACTAATTTAGTCCTTAATAAACTTTTGGGTGGTATCGCCTACTCTTATATAGTAAACTCCTTTTGCAAAGTTGCTTATATCTATTTGCAGATAACCATTCTTCATGGTTAACTCTTCATTATCAATTATTGTATTTCCCAAAACATCATATACCCTGCAAATTGCATTGTATGGTTTACTTTGTATATTAATAACTGTATTAGCAGGATTAGGATAAATCAATAATTGCTGTTCATTACTTAAAACTTGATTTATACCTGTTGTTTGATTTATTACATTAATATAAACTATACTACTTGTATTAGAAGTTCTGTATAACGAATCACTAATACAATACTGATAGCTACAGGTGTTAGCATCTGTTATAATTAAACATACATTATAATGACCCGCGGTACTATATGCATGACTGGTGTATAAAACTGCATCCGTGGTGCCATCGCCCCAAACCCATAAATAAGTATATGGCATTGTTCCGCCGCTCGTACTTGGATAAGCATCCCACACATGAGGTGTAGCATCGGCTATTAACGTAAATGAAACATTTGGCAACGGATTTACGGTGAGTTGCGTTACCACAATACTATCGCAGCCAAGTGTAGTTTGCACAACATCTGTATAGGTACCGCTTGCGGTATAAGTATGTGTGCCTATGCTATATGAACCACAAACCGTTTGTGGGTTGGTAACTGAATATGTTGGATTTATAGTAAGTTGCGTTACTATAGTACTATCGCAACCAAGTGAAGTGTGTAGTGTATCTTTATATGTACCTGTTACTGTGTAAGTGTGGTTATTAAACATGTAACTGCCACCACATATTGTTTGTGGATTGTTTACAGTATAAATTGGGTTTACCATAAGTTGCGTTACTATATTACTATCGCAACCGTGTGTAGTTTGCAAAACATCTGTATAGGTGCCGCTTGCGGTATATGTGTGTGTGCCTATGCTATATGAACCACAAACCGTTTGCGGGTTGCTTACCGTATAAGTTGGGTTTACTGTAAGTTGGGTTACCACCGTACTATCGCAACCAAGTGTAGTGTGTAAAATATCTGTATAAGTGCCACTTGTGGTATACGTGTGTGCGCCTATGCTATATGAACCACAAACTGTTTGTGGGTTATTTACTGTATAAGTTGGGTTTACCACTACTGTGGTTGTAGCCACCCCGCTACAGTTTGTATTGGTGTTTGTACCCACTACCGAATATGTTGTGGTTACAGTAGGACTTACACTAATGCTGTATGTTGTTGCGTTAGTACTCCATGTATAAGTGTTTACACCACTTGCAGCTAACGTAACGGCACTACCCGCACATATAGTGGGGCTGTTTACAGTAATAGTTGGTATTGGGTACACTACTACTAAAACCGTATCGGAAGATAGACAGCCTGCGGTAGTTTTACCATATACTATATAGCCATATGTTGCATTTGGTGTTACACTAAAAGAGGCTGTTGTGGCTCCTGAGTTCCATGTATAGGTGCTTGCGCCAGTTGCTGTTAATGTTAGCGTAGTGCCTTTACATATTGTAGTAACCGAGGGGGTGTTTACGGTTATAACCGGGAGTGGATTTACTACTATTGTTTTTGAAACTGAGTTGATGCAACCATTGGCTGCTGCGCCTTTTACTGTATAAGTTGCTGTTGCAACCGGTGTTACATTAATATTGCCTGGGCTATTAACTACAATAGTGCTTACAGTTTCGCTGGTAGTCCAAGTGTAGGTGCTTGCCCCGGTTGCAACCAGTTGACCCGAAGAGCCCTTACAAATTGCTGTGCCACTTGGTGTAGTTACATTTACAGTTGGCGATGCGGTTACGGTAAGTGTGGTTACAATAACACTGTCGCAACCCAGTATAGAAT
>Ga0206809_1050_pt1 | contig 26992 bp, 22 predicted proteins | sample Alteio_BWOrgCont_55_FD_152903 | JGI IMG/M metagenome (GOLD analysis project Ga0206809, IMG submission 152903) | Enriched cells from forest soil in Barre Woods Harvard Forest LTER site, Petersham, Massachusetts, United States -... | ecosystem: Environmental > Terrestrial > Soil > Temperate forest >... | reverse complement strand
GAACGCTGGGCGTGTCGCGTGTAAGTGTATGGACGCGGTTGCAAAAATTGCAGACGGAAGGGCTGGAGTGCGAAGCGGTGCGCGGGCGCGGCTACCGGCTGCGGGCAGAGCCGACTTCGCTGCACCCGGCGATGCTGGCGGCGTATCTCTCTCTGCGCCATCGCGGGAAAGCACCGCCGGACATTAGCGTGATATTCCTGCCGGAGATTGACAGCACGAACCTCGAAGCAGAGCGGCGGCTGGCAGCAGGCGCGCAGACGCCATTCGTGGTTTTTGCTGCACGGCAGACGGCGGGGCGCGGGCGGCTGGGGCGAGCCTGGCATAGCGCGGAAGCAGGCGGCCTTTATTTGAGCTTTGCGTTTCAACCGAAGCTACCACCGACACGGATGCCGAAATTCACCCTCTGGATGGCGCTGCGCTTGTGCGACTTGTTGAACAAAAATTGGCGTTTGCCCGTGCAGGTGAAGTGGCCCAACGATCTCGTCCATGAAGGACACAAACTGGCTGGATTGCTGACCGAAGCACGGATTGATGCGGATTTGATGCGCGACTTGATTTGCGGGCTGGGCCTCAATGTGAATGGCGACCCGGCGAAGTGGGCAGGCGGGCGGAGCACAGCGGCGGCAAAAGTAGCCGGGACGCTGCAACAGGTGAACGGCGGCAAAGGCCTGCCGATTAATGCGGTAGCGGCGGATGTCGTGCTGACAGGGGCGCGGGCTTTTGCGGAGTTTACCGCCGGCAAAAGCGAAGGCGTTTTTAACACCCTCTGGGAAAAATATGATGCTCTCCGCGGGCGGGAAGTCACGGTATCGCTGCATGGCGGTGAACTTAAAGGCCATGCTGCGGGGGTGGACGCTTCAGGAGCATTGAAATTAACGCTCCGGGATGGTTCGCGCCAAATAATTCAATCCGGCGATGTTTCCATCGGAGGATATGGTACGTAGTTTACGGTTGGCCCTAGGCCTTTTTTGATTGAAGATGGCGCACAGATTTTCATGAACATTCTTTGCCTCGATGTCGGAAACACCCGCGCCCACGCCGGGGTGCTGAGGGGGGGGAGGGTGTTGTCGCAATGTGCCGTACCGACTGCGCAGGCGGCTGATCCGACTGCGGGATTGGGGCCGAGGTTCGCCGAATTGGCCCTCGGGCCCAATAAGCCAGAAGGCATCGCCTTTTGTTCCGTAGTGCCAAAGGCGACAGAGGCGCTAAAACCGGTGCTTAAGGCGACGGGTTGGCCGCTGTTTCACCTGACAGCAGCGCAGTGTCCGGCGCTGGGCCTGCCACTGGATTATCCGCAACCTGAGCAAATCGGCGAGGATCGGCTGGCGCTGGCGTTTGGCACTCTGGCGTATTATGGCGTTCCGGCAGTGACGATTGACTTGGGGACTGCGGTGACTTTTGACGTGTTGAATAAACGTGGTGCGTATGCGGGCGGCATCATCGCGCCGGGTTTGGGATTGATGACGCGTTACCTGCACGAACAAACGGCGCTGCTGCCGGCGCTTGACCCCGACGATTTGGTGGTTTCCGCTGGCATCGGCACCAGCACAGTGGAGGCGATGAAAATCGGTTGCACCACCGGATTTGCGGGTATGATTCGCGCAATTTTAGATCGTTTGCTTCAAGAGTTGAAACACCGCGGCGAAGGCGAGGTGCGAGTGGTGGCGACCGGCGGCAGCGCGGGGCATTTGCCGCGCACATGGCTGGGAGAGATTCAATTTGATCCCGATTTGCTTTTACGCGGGCTGGAAGAGGCATGGAACAGAAAAAATCCTGGCCGCTGAAGCAACTCGCGGGAAACACCCGTGTTGACGCTTTGTCAGACGTTGACGCAAGTGGTTGACCTGATCGCGCTCCCCCCTCCCATCTGTGGTACGGCTATCAACCCGGAGTCATTCCCCTTTGTTACGGCATTGCGTTCCAGACGGTTACTGCACTATATAACTTGTTTCTTTCCGTACTTGCGCCATGCCCGAGATTCTCGCCAACCCCAAGCCGGCTCCTTCGACAAATGCCGCAGGGGCTCCGCCCAGCCTGCAAGCCATAGGGCTCACGAAGGAATACGGCTCGGTGCGGGCGATCGAAAACCTGAGCTTTACCGTCGCACGAGGAGAAATCGTGGGGTTTCTTGGACCGAATGGCGCCGGCAAAAGCACGACCATGCGTATTTTTTCGGGGCTGCTGGCAGCAACATCCGGCCGGGCGTATGTAGCGGGCATACCGGTAGCAAAATCACCAGATGAGGCCAAGCGCCGCCTGGGCTACATGCCGGAGCACAATCCGCTGCCGGATGATATGCGGGTATGCGAATACCTTTACTTGCGGGCAAAGTTGAAAGAAGTCCCTCGAAAAAAGATAAGGCCACGCGTGGAAGAGGTGCTGGAAATGTGCGGGCTGCAACACAAAACGCGGCGAAAACTGATTGGCACATTATCGAAGGGCTTCCGACAGCGGGTGGGCATCGCGGATGCCATTTTGGCGGAACCGGAGGTGATTTTGATGGACGAGCCGACCATTGGGCTCGATCCGCACCAAATTTTAAGCATCCGGCGGTTGATCGATTCGTTGCGCGGACGGCTGACGGTGCTGATTTCGAGCCACATTCTGCCGGAAATAGAGATGTGTTGCGACCGGGTGATGATCATCAACCAAGGACGGCTCGTGGCCGTGGGCACTTCAGCGAGCCTGCGCAAGGAACTACTGACACGGTCTGAATGGCGGGTGCACCTGAAAGGCGACGTGGCCGCGCTTGAACAACTGCTGCCGGAAGTACACGTTGGGCTGCGCTTGGCGGCCTGCTCGGTGGCGGATGACGAGGGGTTTGTCGAAATCCGACTCGAAGGACCAGCGAACGAACCTGCCGTGGGCGAAAACTTGCTGGCGGCGTTGTCGCGGCGCGGCAGCTGGCGGGTGCGGGAAGTGGCGCTGGTTGAACCCGGTCTTGAACAAATCTTCCTCGCCGCGACCCGGCAGGGCGAGGACGGGCTTGCACCCCCAATGCGAAAGAGCAAATAATTTTATTATGCGCCATTTTCCCCAATTGCTGGCCCATGAAATACGCATGCTTGCGGTATCCGCGGCAACGTATAGCGCCGCCGTCCTGTTTTTGTTGATGATGGGGCTGATGTATTTTCTCGTCCTCTACCAATACGACGACATCTTTCGCGACGATCCGCCCTCGGCCCAGTATTTCCAGATATTCTGGATTCCGGTAATATTTGTGGTGCCGTTGTTAACGATGAAAAGCCTGGCGGAGGAACGGCGGCACGGAACGCTCGAAGCGATGCTGACGACTCCGGCCTCCACGCTCGAAATCGTCCTGGCCAAATACTTTGCCGCCTATTTTTTCTACATCGGACTGTGGGCGCTGACCCTGCTTTATCCGTGGATCGCCATGCTATTCCTTGCCCCGATCAATCAGGCTTCGCCGCTGCACGACACTGCTTCACTTTCCGGAGGATTTCTTTTTGTATGCGTCAGTGGACTGTTGTATGTCGCCTTGGGCATCCTGGCCAGCAGCCTGACCCGTAACACCCTGGTAGCAGGAATGCTGTCGTTTAGCCTGTTATTCATCCTGATCATCGGTGGCAACCTGTTGCTCCATCTGCCTTGGCAGGAGTATCCGTTTTTCTCGAATCTTCATCCGGTAGTCGAGTATCTGCAACCTTTTGAACATTTGAAGGACTTTAGCCGCGGAGTGATGGATACGCGGCCATTTTTTCTTTACGCGAGCAACGCCATCCTAGTGCTGGGAATAACCGCGCTTGCGGTCGAGTCTCGCGCCACTAGTTAATCCGTCCCTATTTTTCCGCATTTTTCCGTCATGCTTGAGCTTCTGGAAGATTTCCGATACGCCCGTTGGGTCAAACGACTTAATCGGATGGCGCAGGTCTTGCTCAGCTTGGCGCTGGTGGGCGGATTAAATTACGTCGCCGCGCGTCATTACACGCGTTGGGATCTGACGCCCACCCACCGTTACTCGCTGAGTGCGGAAACGATGGCCTTTCTCAACCAAAGTGTGCGTGAAAACATGCATCACCTGCCTGACACGCCGTTGGAACTGATACTCGTATCGCAAAGCGACATGGGCGATGATGAGCGGTTTCGCTATGGCCAAATTCACACTTTGTTGAAAGAATATGAAGATGCCGCGAAAATACTGCCGGGTGGTAATATCTCCTTGGAAATGAAAGAGGTGGATCGCGACCGGGACTATGACAAAGCAACGAATCTGCTCAAGTATAGTCCGTTGATTAGCTTGCCTGAGGTTATCGTAAAGTTTGGCGATCGAGTGCGCGCGCTTACCAGCGCGGATCTGTATGATATCGGGAATGATGCCTCCGGCAAAGGGTTGGAAGCCAAGGCCTTTCGGGGCGAAAACGCCATTACTTCGGCCATTCTTGATGTAGTGCAGACAAAAGCGGACAAAATTTATTTTACCATTAGGCATGGAGAATGGGGGTATCAAGACTCAAGTCTCTATTATGGGCTTTCGGAATTCGGAGATGCATTGACCCAGCGCAATTACAAGTTGGGCTCAATCGACCTTGCCAGCGAAGACATCCCGGCTGATGCGACGGTCATGGTAATCGTTTTGCCATTCAACAGTCACTCGGCATTTTTACCCGAAGAACAGGAAAAATTGCGGCGCTACCTAAACCAAAGAAATGGGCGGATACTCTTGTTCTTGTCGAGAAATACTGACCCTGGGCAAAAATCCGGACTAGAGGATCTTCTGCATGAGTGGGGGTTGATTTCACCCAACTTGCTGGTGTTTGAAAGCGACCCTGGGCATGTCACCAGTCAATTGTTTCCGATATTCAACCCGGTCGAAGACGTAAAGCGCAAACATCCGGTGACAGAAGAAGTGGCGCGGACGGTTCAATCGGTTATATTTGGCTATCCGCGCCTAGTTGAAATTGATCCACAGGCGACCGAAGAGGCGCAACACCAAGTCCATGAATTACTGGCGACCACTAAAAACTCCGAAGTGGTGCCACCCGATGCAAGCGGGCCTAACGATCGTGTGGTTGAAAAGGGGTCCCAAGTGGTGGCGGCGATTTCAGAAAAACAGGGTGCGAATGCCGTGGGCTTGCCCGGGGGGAAGTTATTGGTTTATGGAAACGCTGACATCATCTCCAACTTCTTGTTCGGGCAAAAGGCCAACCAGTTGCTGATGTTGAACAGCGTGAACTATCTGGCCAACCACGAAAACATGCTGAACATCCCGCCACGGGCACCCAAGGAGACCAAGCTGGACATACCACCGGGGCAACTCCCTGGCCTGGGCTGGCGGCTGGCGCTGCTGCCGGCCCTCATGGCCATATTTGGCCTCGGCGTATGCTGGGTACGCTATCGCAGCTAAACTCCAAACTCATTTTGTTTTCACCTTTTTCCATCGCCGCCGCCATGCGCTTCAAACTCACCCTTTTCTTGTTGCTGGCCAACTTCGCTGTTTTCTTCGCGTTATGGCGGCTGGAGCGACCAGCACCGCTAACACTGAAGCCGAGTGGGTTGATCGACTTTGCCCCTGACCATATCACGATAACCGATCATACCCAGAACGAGGTGCGCGAACTAGAACGCGGAACCGACGGCAACTGGCAGCTCTTACAACCGATGAAATGGGCCGCGAACGACCATGCAGCGCAACATCTCATTACCCAGCTCACCAACCCCGAAGAGCAAAGCTCCTTTTCCACCGAGGACATGGCGAGTAGCGGGGAGAAATTGAGCCAATATGGATTGGATAAGCCACGCATTGAAGTTACGGTGGGCGGAGCGGGCGGACGAAAAGTGGTTCTGGAAGTTGGCACGCACACCCTAGCGGGGAATAATCTTTACGTGATGAACCCGGCGGATCATCTGGTCCGAGTGTGGACAGATGATTTTTTGCAGAGTTTAGAAACGCCGGTGGCAGAATTGCGCAACAACCAGATATTTTCGGTAAAACATTGGGAGGTGCAGGATTTGTCGATTTGGTCACTTGAGCAACGCGCCGAGCAGAATGACACTCCGAACGCCGTGCCAAATTTGGTAAGATTCAGCAGAGAGGCACAAGACAATAACTTGTGGCAGCTGGAGACACCCTTACAGCGACCGGCAGACTCCCAAATGGTCAACTCTGTGGTTGGACAATTGAACAATTTACTGGTCGTGAACTTTCTGCCCCCAACTGAAGTCAACCTCGCACGACAAGGACTGGCCAACCCATTATTAAGCGTGGAGTTAAAAGGAGAAAACGTCAGCCAAAAACTTTTGCTCGGCGCCCTGGTTCCCAACACCACCGAACCGCAGTATTACGCAAAACGCGAAGATAGCGAAGCTGTTTTCACCGTCAAAGCAGGTGAACCGTTTGATACGCTGCGGCAAGCGCAAGAAAAGCTGCGCGAGCGGAAATTTTTTGATTTTGACCCTGAAAAAGTTTCGGCCATTACCGTGCAGGCGAGCGACACCGAACTGCGCCTGCAAAAGAAAGAAAGTGGAGAAAGCCCATGGAAGGTCCTGACAAAAGACGCCACCACCGGTGCACCGACAACCTGGACGGCGGATTTGGATGTAATTCGCCTACTACTCGGGGATCTGCGCAGTTTAACAGCCAAAAAATTTGCCAGTGACGCACCCCATGATTTGTCGGCCTATGGACTGGACCAACCGATTAGAAAAGTGTCCCTGCAGCTTGAAAAAACTACCCGCACCCTCAGCATCGGGCACACGAAGGATCCGCCCCTGGTTTACTATGCAAAATCCGATATTTCGGACTCAGTTTATGAGGTAGAGGGCGACATTATCCGTGAACTCTCCATTGAGCCACTGAATTACCGTGATCGGACTTTTGCGGTCTTGCCGGCGACGGATCAGATCGTGTCACTGAGATTACTCCGCTTAAATGATGATCTTTCCGATGATGGCGGCTCGGTGTTCGACTTTTCCGCAGAAACCCGCAAGGGCCTTGAGGATCAATTCGGCACCCGCACCCAAACAGAAAATCAAAACCTTCATTCGCTGTGCGATTGGCTGGCCAAGACGGTGGTGGACTCCTACCTTAAGGCTCCTTTTGACGAACACAAGGCTGCCCCTTTATACTTGGGCAATTCCACTGTCCCTGTTTTGGTCCCTTGGCGCTATCGTCTTGAGGTTGGAATCCAAACACCCGCCACCGCCCAATCTCCTGCGCAGAACCGAAGCCTCATATTCTATTTTACGGAAAATATCGGCGGCCTGGAAGCAGGCGGCATACACACCCCGAGTGAATCAGCCGTATTTAAACTGCCCATTTCCATCGTCCGTTTACTCGAAGCGCTCACCCACGAAACCAATCTTTCACCCGAGGCCTCCAAAACTTTGCAAGAGATGAAACAGCCGATTGATACCCGGGTTATTGCCGCGCCCGCGGCAAGCCCCGCGAGTACAACTCCGGCTCAGCCAATCACGCCGGTACCTGCACCGTAATTTAGAGTAAAGATTCCGTGGTATTTAATTTGTTACCCGTCGCCGACTGGGGCGCTTAACTGGTTAATAAAACCTTCCCGTGCCTGACCTGACGTCCAAAAGCACACTTCCCCGCGCCCGCGTCCCATGGTGGTTCCGGTTGATTCGCGCATTATTGAATCTGGCGTTGTTAAGCCTGTTGGGCTTGCAGTTATTCGCCCTGTTCATTTTGTCGGACACAAGTCATTTGCGCCTGCCGACATTCGCGCAAGCGGCCCTAGAAGAACGCCTGCAAGAAGAAGGATTGCGCGTGCGATTCAGCAGCGTGGAAGCAAGCCCTTCCGGCAGTTTGCTGGTGCTGGATCCGAAGGTTTATCTGACTGGGACAACGGAACCGGTGATCGAAGCGGAATATCTTCTGGTTGAACCAGATTGGTTGACTTTACTTTGGAGCCGACGGCTGTCATTCAGCGCCGTGCGTTTTGGCAACGCCACATTTTATTGTCCACCGGAAAATTCGCCAAGCGGCACACGGGAGCCATTTATCACCAATCTCGGTTTGAACCTGTCCAATCAGGGAAATTCTTGGTGGCAACTGGACTATCTGCGTGGAAAAATTTTGAATGTGCAAATGCAGGCTGAAGGCAATTTTGTTCTTCCCGCAAGCTGGCAACCATCCCCCATGCCAACGAATCGTGGTACGCCTCCCCCGCCTGCGACGCCTGCATTATCACTGGCGGCACGTTTTCGAAAATTTGCACGTGACGTACTTGATTTGCGACACCAGTTCGACATAGCAGATCGACCATCAGCCCAAATTAGCGTTTCAGGTGAAAATTCCGGTGTGAATAAGTTGAAGGTTTTTGCCCAAGCTGCAGGTGTCGAATCGACGATCCCAAGCTTCGAACTTGCCCATCCGGCCTTGCAGCTCACGGCCAATTGGGACGAAGGCGTGTTGCGAGCGCTTGGGCCGGCGTACGCGTGGGCTCAATCAGTTCAATATACACAGACCGGAAACACCGGCACAAAAAGCGCGGTGGTTTCTTTAAGTTCTGTCTGGGCACAACTCCAACTCGCAGACGGTAAAGACGGAATTTTTTCCGGTTGGCCGCAACAAGTCGCAATGTATTCACTTACTGCCCGCCTGAATGATTTTGCGTTCGACAGTCTTGAGGGTGTTGCTGATTTGCGATCATGGCCCAAACTGCCATTTTCAGCCACAGTGTTGCACGGGCCAGATAAACTGAGTTTTTCCGGACGAACCGATTTGGCCGAAGAAGACAGGTCGCTGGTCTGGCACGGCGGGACCTTTGCCTTTCACGCCATAGCTAGTCTTGATACGCTACTGGTTGCGACCCACCAAAAATTGCCCGCAAGATTGGCCGCGGCGAAATTTGACGCACCGCTCCAACTAGAAGGTGATGCTGTAGTTACGCCCTCTGGCACATTGCAATCAGCAGTCGTGCGTTTCCACGCAGACGGAGCACATTTCGAACGAATAAATCTTGATTCCGCCAGTGGACGGGCGAACTTTTTCCGGAATGAGGCTGGAGACATGCTGGTGCAGGTGGATAACGCAGAATTTGACAATCGCTCCTGGCAAGTAACCGGCTCTTATTCCCAAAATTTGCGCGTCAATGATTTTACCCTGCATGTTTCAGGTGACATTGAACCAGGAGTTCTTGACTCATATTTTGAAGACTGGTGGCCGGAGGTCTGGAAAATTGTGATCCCTGGCGGTGAGTGGCCGCAGGCTGACGTGGTGTATGCCGGCAATTGGGATGCGCCGGATTGGCAGGATTCAATCATGGTTGGTGCACAAATCACGCATGCGCGCGCGCGCGGAGTGCGCATGGATGATATTTTTGTGCGCGTTGATCAGCGACCCGAAATTCTTTCCGTTTATGATTTGATCGCACATGCAACGGACGGGGGACAGCTAACCGGGGCGCTGTTGTGGACTATGAATCCACCCTATGAGGACACTTACGAGCAGAGGATGATTTTTGAAAGCACCATGCCCCTGCCAGACGTTGCCTTGCTTGGGGGGCCGGACGCCGCGCAGGCATTACGTCCGCTAGAAAGCAAAACGCGCCCGACCATTCGCTTTGACCAGCGCACCGGCGGTTCAGCTAATCCTCAACCGGACGTAACGGTATCGAAAATTCACGCTGATTTCCCCTCCCCGTTACAAGCCTATCATGTGCCATTGGAGAACGCGGTGGCCGATATCACCTTGAGCGATGGATTTACGGACATTCCGAATCTTGAATTTGGCTTGGCTGGCGGCCAGGCAAAGGCCCATGCGACGGTGACTACTCTGCCTGACGGAAAGGAAGAATTGCGCTTCAGCGTGCTTGAACAAAACACGAAGCAAGCGGATTTTCTATCAGCAATCGGGCAGTTCAGTACTAATGAGTTGACGCCCACAACAACCTCCGGGGTCCCAGCCAATGGATCTTCAGAGGCAAAAAATTCAACCACGCTGCTCGGCGACCCATCGCGCTCCGGACTGATCGATCTTACCTTGGGCGGGCAGCTGATCCTTGGCGAACCTGATTCATTCACGGCCACAGGCAGCATGCGCATGCACGATGCCCAACTGGGCAAATTGCAGCTCCTGGGCGGCCTTTCTCGAGTGCTGGCCGACACCAAAGTTCCCTTGGGCGATTTTGTGCTCAACGCGGCGACGAGTAATTTGCAAATCGCCCGGCGATACCTTCGCCTGCCAAATTTGATTGTCACGGGACCGACCGCGCGCATCGTCGCAGCGGGAACATACCATTTCACCGATCAGGATCTTGATTTCAATGCCCTGATTTTCCCGGTTGGCCAGTGGGACTCCGGCGTGCTTAAGGACATTGCGAGCATCATCAATCCCTTCAGCAACACTGTGACTTTAAAACTGCATGGCAAAATTGACAAACCTGTTTGGGATTTAAGCATGAACCCATTGCGACTGTTTAAAGACCAAACTGTCGAGGGGCCAGCAATACCCGGAGTGCCCGCAAAGACAGATAACTCACCGGATTTTCCGATGCTGCCTCCAGCACCGCCGTTGCCGGAATTGCTCGTACCCGAAAAGAAATGATTTCTCGCAAGTGGTGCTTGTAGAGATGGGGATTCGCCAACAGCAGATGGATAGCGACCGCACCGGGAAGCTGGCCTTGTGTATTTATCTCTCAACTCCGCGCCTTTACCGCTGCGCTCCCAACCAATCCAACGCAGCCAACCTATCAAACCGAACCAACCTATCCAACGCAGCCAACGATGTATTAACACTTTTATTTTTTCCCTGATACAGTGCGCGGCATTCAACGCAACCTGCCGCGCTCATGAAACACTCGCCCACCGCCACTCACCAGACCGTCCGCAACGGAAGTCTTTGGGAGCCGACTACTGCCCCGCAGATTACCCGGGAGCGTATCGTCAGTGATCGCCGACTGCGTTTTAACCCCATCCGTCATCTTTCACCGGAGTCATTGTCCCGGGCGCTGGATGCATTTCACCTAGGTTATCTGCGACCGGCCGCTCTGCTTTGGGACGCGATGGAAAGGCGAGATGATGTTCTGCAGGGTGTTGCGGCAAAGCGCAAAAAAGCCGTCGCGAGATTGGATTGGGAAATCGTGGCCTTTGAGCCTACTCCAGCCGCACAGCTTCACCGACGAGCCTTGGAATATTTTTATAACAATCTGACCGCCACTCATGCTTGTGAACCAGACCAACGCGGAGGAGTCGCGCTATTGATCAAGCAGATGCTTGACGCCTTGGGGAAAAAATATGCCGTGCATGAGATAGCCTGGCAACGGCGGCCAGTGACCGGTGCTGTCTCCGGCGAAGATTTGCCGCGCACGCAACTTACGGCGACATTTTATTTTGCGCCGCTGTGGTTTTTTGAAGCACGGACCGGCCCGCTACGCTTTCTCAAAGATGAACTGGCTTATGACGGCGTGGAGCTTGCACCAGGGCAATGGCTCGTCACAGCTGGCGACGGACTTATGGAAAGCTGCTCAATTGCCTATCTGTTCAAACATCTGCCCCTGCGCGACTGGTTGGTGTATTGCGAACGCAATGGCATGCCTGGGGTACGCGGAGTGACGGAGGCTGCGCCTGGGACGCCTGAGTGGGATTCTGCTCGTGAAGCGGTACGTGACTTTGGCGCGGAATTCCAAGCGTTGATGTCACGGGGCACAGAGATTACCCCGGTGGATTTATCCACCAAGGGGGAACTGCCTTACCCGTCGCTGGTCGAGCGCATGGACCGCGCCATGGCTGCATTATGGAGAGGGGCGGATCTTTCAACTTTGTCAAAGGGCCAAGGGCTAGGGGCATCGCTCCAAGCCGATGAGATGGCTCTGCTGCAGGAGGATGATGCCGCCATGATTTCAGAAACCTTGAACGCCCAGGTGGACACCGTGGTGGTGCGTGAACTTTTTGGGCAAGTAACGCCTCAGGCGGGCTTTCGATTGAAGGCCGATGATGATGCAGCACGGCTCACCCATCTCGAATTGCTGGAGCGATTGGTAAAACTCGGAGCCCCAGTCGCGGTGTCAGGACTCCATGAACGTTTTGGCCTGACCGCGCCTGCTCCGGGCGAAGCGACTTTGTCAAAAGCACAGTAAAATCTTTTCCCATGCAAAACATCCCTTCCAAAATTGAGGCCGAAACTTTTGCCGATGGACCTACTGAGCTAGGCGCGGCCAACGAACTTGATGCGACCCCCGCGCCCGGGCAGTGGCTGAAACTCGCCGATTACGGCGATTGGCCTCACTCTTCGGGTTTACAACGTTTTACCCAGCCTGCCGCAGAAACGATGGTGCGCGGATTTCAATCGCTTTGGGGTCGTCTACGGAGGCGCTTTGGTGGCGTGCCGATATATATTGGCCATCCTGATGACGCTGCCTTTGCCGGGCAACCAGGCCATGATGATACACGCGCCTATGCCTGGGTCACTTCGCTCGATGCCCGCGCGGATGGCCTCTATATCTTGCCGCGTTGGAGCGGACCAGGGCGCGAGTTGCTGCACAATGCATTCTACAAATTTCTTTCGCCGCGCTGGCAATTACGCCCTCTAGGCGATGGAACATTTGAGCCGACTCGCCTGCTTTCCATTGGCCTGACAAATCATCCCAATATTCCGGGCGAGGCCATTGCCAACCAACAAACCAACGTCACGCCCGTTTCGAAAGAAAGCATTTTGCCCCGCGTGCTCGAAGTATTGGAGTTGGATGCAGCAGCCGCACCGGAAATTTTGCTCGCCAATGCTGAAAGCCTGGCGCAAGCCGCCCGCGATACCCGCGCCGCACAGGCCGAATCGGCGCGCTTTTACCGATTGGCGACGGACTCCGATGCCGCGCGCCTGACAGCCGAAAGCCGCGTCGAGACTGAACGCGCCGCACGCATCGAATTGATCCTGGATTCGGCAGAATGGCGCGGGCAAATTCCGCCAGCAGAACGCACGCAGTGGCGTGAGCAATTGCAGAAAGATTTTGATGGCGCGCAACTGGCACTCGCCAATGCCCAAGCAACGATGGCAAATGGCGCCCCAGCCTCACCGAAAAGTTTACCGGCTTCCGGCGCTGTGCCTTTGACGGCGCGACTGGCCACCCGGCGGCCGGGAGCGGCCCGGCAGGCCGACGCGGAACGGTTTCTCACGATGGTTAATGAACGCATGACGCGCACTGGCGAAGACTATGTGACGGCTTTTGCGCGGGCGAAGCGCGAACACGCTGCGTTGTTCAACAGCTAAATTTTTTCCTGAACCTCCAACCCAATACCAACATGATTCCGATCCTGCTCCGATTCCGGGCTTTGAATGCGCTGCTTGCGGCGCGTGGCCCGTCCCGCCGGTTTGGTGTGCTACACGCATCCCAACCGGTGTTTGCCAACGTGGCCCAAGGCACGCACGCCGGCTACGTCACCGTCACCGCTGCTTCGGCTTTTTCCAGCAAATATCTGCTGGCGAAGGCGGATTCCACTGCTGGTGAAGTAGATCCCTGTGGCGTGAGTGACTGCCCGGTGGGCGTAGCCACTGACGAAGCTGACGTCGGCGATCCGCTGGCGTTGAAAATCCTCGGCGTGAGCCCGCAGTCAGTGCTGGTGACGGCCAATGGGGCGATTGCCGCAGGCTCTTATTTGTATGCTGCAGCCAGTGGCTGTGTGCAAGGCGAGCCATCGGCCGCCGGGACTTATTACCTGGTGGGGCGCGCTCTGACCGCTGCCACGAGTGCCGGTGATCAGATTGAAGCCGAAACGTGCGTGCCGGTGAAACTCATTGTCCTGGCCAAGCCGACCAGTACGGTCGCCGCGATTAATGCGCTGACCTTCAGCTCGACGCCCACGCAAGCACAAGTCCAGGCGTTGCAAAGCGCCGTAGCCACGCTCGCAGGCGACTTCCTGGCAGTCACCGGCGCAGATGCCTCGCCGACGCTCATCAAAGTCCTGACGAGCTAATCATCACCCACCTATAAAAATCAAAAACTTAAACTGGAAAATCCCATGAATGATCTCCTCCCTTCTCCAGCGATGCACTTGCTGCCCGCCGACACCGGGCGCAATCCCTCGCAAGTGGTTTGCGCTGCGAACGAGGCGCGCTTCAACGCCGCCACGTATTCCGAACCGCTAACGGCCTTTACCGTCGGTTGGCGCGACCCGGAAAATCTCCAGGCACTCCTGGACTTTCTCTCGCCGCCGGTGCCTGCGGGACGGCGGTTCGAGTTCAAACGCCACGACAACGCCGAAGCCTTCTTCTCCGAGGCCGACGATGTACGTTCCATCGGCGCACCGTTCAAACGGGTCGAATACACGGGCGACTCCGTCCTCGGCAAAACGCTGAATAAGGGCCTGACTATTCGTGTTGATCACGATGAGGCAGTGGGCGACGACTGGCAGGAACGCTATGTACAGTTGCTGCTGACGCGCCTGCTGCGGAATGAAGTGCGTCGGGCCTTCGCGGCCATCCAAGCCGGCGCTAGCATCACCACCGCCGTCTGGCATGAGGATGGCACGGTGGCCAATCCCGATGCCGACATCCGCACGGCGTTGATTGCTGCAGCGGATTCTTCAGGCGTGAGGCCCAATCGCGTGTTGTTTGGCGAAGGGGCGTGGGCCATGCGCGGCGCCTGCTACGACGCGCAGAACAATGCCGGTGCGCGCCGTTCAGCCGACCTTACTCCCGACGATCTCGCGCGCAAATTGTTTGTGGATGGCGTGCGCGTAGCAGCGGCCCGCTACCAAACCTCGCCGAGCGCAAAGGCGGCCATCGTGGGCAACCAAGTCTTCTGTTATTACGCCGAACCGCTGCCGGGCAAGGACGAACCAGCCAACCTCAAGCGCTTCTACACGCCCACGGACAGCGGCGGCCCCTTCCGTGTGTTCCTTGAGGACCACGCCAAATACTCGGACATCACAGTCGAACACTACTCGACGGTGATCGTCACCTCGGAGCTGGGCCTGAACGGGCTGACCGTCAGCGCTTCGTAAGCATCGGCGCGCCTCCACCCAATCTGCGCGAGCGGGTCCCAACCCCGCCGCGCGGATGCAAAAGTCACTTTCAACCATCGGGCAAACTATGTCGTGGTCACCCTTAACTTCCAATGACGTGCTGGCGTGCCTAGCTTCTTCGCAAGTGGATGCTTTGCGCCAACGGGCGATGAACCCGGGCCAAGACGACCCACTGCCAGTGATCATTGCCGACGTGACCGCGCGCGTGCGCGCAGAAGTGCGCGGCAACCGGCGCAACCGTGTTGAGCGAGACGAAACTCTGTTGCCACCTGAACTGAAACTCTCGGCAGTTTATCTCGTGCTGGAATCATTACAGGCACGCCTGCCGAATCTGGCGCTTTCACCTGACCAAGTGCGGCTCATGGCCGATGCTCACGTCTTACTTGCTCGGGTAGCGCGTGGCGAGGTGCCCATCACCGTTCCGGCCCAGCCGGAAAGCTGCCTAGATGCGAGTTCACCGTACGGACTCGAAGTCGTCGGCCATCGCCGCCCGCGTGTGAACGGGCGCAATCTCGATGGGTTCTAAAACTTTTCGCTCATTCGCCATGACCAGCATTCTCGAAAATTTGCAAACTGCGATAGTCCGGCAACTGCGCGAGCAAATGGGCGCCGCAAGCGCGACCGTCGTGGCACGGCGAGCCGCCGACCTTGACAGTCAAGTCGAAGCTGCGGTGCAAGGTGCGCTGGGCTTGAGCGTCATCGTGCTCGACCCGTGCCCGCAACGCGTTGAGCCCTCGGTGCGCGGCCCGGTTTTCCTGGAAATCGGTGTGACCGTGCGCGTGCTCGAAAATCTGCTGGTCAACGAAACTGGCGGCGGATTGCTGGCGCTGGCTGAGCGCGTGAGCCAGGCATTGCATTTGTGGCCGCTACCCTCGCCCTGGGCCGGATGCGTGCTCCGCCTGGCCGACCACAAACCTTGGACCAACCCGATCAGCCCCATGCGCGAAGCGGTCGCCCTCGAACTGCATTTCCTGGCCGCGGGCTCGTTTGCCGCGGAGGAATTGCGCTGAATTTTTATGAAGATCCGCCTTGGACAGATTGATTTGGCGCGCGGCCTCGCCCAACGTGAGTCGCCGAGCCAGTTTTCCCTCGCCACCACGCGGGAAACACAGGTAGCCGCAGCCGTTCGCGCCAGCCAGGCGGAAATTTTTGACCGCGGTAACGCGCACACAGTCGTGGCCTTCACCGTCGCCCGGCGGCATGAGAGCGTGGAGCGAGCCTTGCGTTTCGCGGCAACTCATCCGTCCGCGGTGGGCGCGGCGACCGGTGGGCTGATATTTGTCAGCGAAGACGGAGCCGCCGAGGCGGAAATGTATTTGCCAGACGCCGCCTTGCGGGCCGTGCGCTGCCAGCCTGCAGGCCTGATAACGGACACTTCCTATGAATTCGTTGGCAGTGTGCTGACGTGCCGGCCCGCACAATCATAAAAATACCGGCGCGCTGGGGGCAGCACGCCCTACCTTTTAACTCAAAACTCAACGCCACAACTCCAATCTAATACTACCATGAGCACTCTTGGACGCACCCGCCTTCGCCTCGCTGCTGACACCGCTTCCTTTGACGCCCCGCTGGACGTTCTGCGCCGTGCGACGCCGCAATTTTGGCGCGGCAACGACGTGCAGTTTGAACTCGCCGTGTTTTTCAACGGCACGCTGCAAGACGTGTCGAACCTCGCGAGCCTCACATTGGAAATCCGCCCGCTTGGTGCCAACGGCGGGCCGCCAGATCCCAGTTTCACACCACTGATGGGCGCAACCATTTCAAGTTTCGATAACACGACGACGCTGGACGACTGGAACGCGGGCACAAAGCAGCAGGCTGTGGCCGCGTTCACTGCTGCGCAAAGCAACATTGCCGCGGGTGCGGCCTGGCTTTCGATTTTCGTCATCACCAACGACAGCCCTGGACGCGTCATCACCCTGTGCGCCGGTCCGATCCGCGTGCTGGAAGACGGCGCGGGGCTCGCCACCACGCCGACGCCCGCCGCCGACACTTTTTATACCGCAGCGGAGAGCGATGCGCGGTTTGCGCCTCTTTCGGGTGGAGGCGGGGTGGAAGATGCCAACCTGATTCTTGCTGGACCGTCAAGCGGGAGCGCAGCGGTTCCAACTTTCCGTTTACTGGTGGCGGCGGACATCCCGGCGATTGCCGAAAGCCAGGTGACTAATCTGGTTTCCGATTTGGCATTGAAGGCAACCTTGGTGTCTCCTGCTTTGACCGGCACGCCGACCGCGCCGACCGTGGCGACGGCGACCGACAGCACAACCAAACTGGCAACGACGGCGTTTGTGCAAGCGGCGATTGCTGCGGCGGGAGGAGGAGGTTCCGGCTCGGTGACGAGTGTGGCGCTGTCCATGCCAAGTTTCCTTTCTGTGTCGGGTTCACCGATTACGTCTGCCGGTACATTAGCGGTATCGCTGGCCACACAGAGCGTGAATCTGGTTTTTGCTGGACCCAGCAGCGGCAGTGCGGCCGCACCGACATTCCGGAGTTTGGTGGCAGGGGATTTGCCCACTGCGCTGACGAATAACTCGACAATCGCGGGCTCGCCGCCGGCAAGTTCTGATAATTCCACGAAGATTGCAACAACCGCGTGGGTGAGAACATATACTGCCCCAATCGTGAATGACGGAAGTGGACACTACGCCTTTGGTGGTTCTTCCTATTTGCAGATTGATGATGGCTCTGGTGGCCACCCTGCCTATACTGCACCCCTTTCTGTTAATGGCAGCTTATATGCTCAAAGCACTTATGAAACAGTTTTTGAAAACACGAATACGACAACTTCGCCAGACGGCACATACACAAACGTCGTTGCGGTAAGTAACACAAATCCGCACGCGGACGCCGCAATTCGTTTCATTGATGACAGCAACAAAGAACGAGGCGCTGTGGGCGTAAACAATTCTTTGAATGGATACATAAGTGGATTTGTCAGCTCGAATGTTGGCACGTACCTCTCTGCCTCTCAGGATTATTCACGCTATACCACGACACACAACAGCGACGCGCCAGGCTGGCTGGCACTGATTCAAGAAGGATATTGGACATTTACAAACGGCACCCATTCGGCGGGATATGGTATAATTCCTCGATTGATTTTCCAACCGACCGGGGCGATCCAAATTTATGACGCGGCTGGACAAAAGCAGTTTGAGGTACCCGGACAAGCCAATAGCGGAGAAAGTAGTTTCAACCTTTACGCCAGCAGCGCTTTTAATTCAAGCAGTGGCGTTTCAGGAGGAGGTGCGTATGCGCAATATACCGCCTATAGCAGCAACAGCAACCGTGCGATTTTAGCGGCGTACAACAGTGCGTTTAGTTATCACGCATATCCTGCAAGTGGCGCGGCGGTCGTAAGTGATGGCAGCGGCGGCTTGGCAGTAATGGCGTCGAATGCCAGCGGAAAAATTTTCTTTCTTACAGGAGGCGACCAATCCTCGAATGAGCGCGCAAGGATAGATGCCTCGGGCAATGTTATGATCGGGACCACAGCACAATACGGCTCCAGCATTCTATCCGTGAATGGAAATGTAGCGGTTGCGGGTGGTGGAACGGCTATTCTGCGCGCACAAGCAGCAGTCACTTCTGGAGCGGCTTCGAGTACGGGCACTTTGACGAACGCTCCAGCGGCGGGCAATCCAACGAAATGGGTACCTTTCGATGACGCCGGAACCACTCGCTACATCCCGGCGTGGTAGGAATTGTCTACTTCATTTCGTTTTCCATTCTGTAAATGGCTAAACATCATTTTTGCGCCAACCACCATGCCAAGCAAAAATGCTGCTATGAATAAAATGATGTAAAACATGACGTTTAATTTAATCCTCAATTATTCACAATCAAGCAAAAATCACCCATGAAACTCACCTACAAAAATACCTTGCTGTTACGCCAGGCGTTGAACGCGCTGGAGGGGCGGGACAAGGCCATCGAAGTAAAGGGCGAGACGCACCTGGTGCGCAAGCCGTTCAAATTCGCAGGGAAGACGCGCCTGAAAATCGCGCGGAACCTACGGGCGTGCGAAGCGGCATTTGAGGACTATGATGCCGCGCGCGTCGGCCTTGTCCGTGAACTGGCGGATGGAGGCGACCGCGTGCCAGAGGACAAGGTCGCGGCCTTCAACAACCGCCATGAGGAATTATTGCAGGAGCCAGCAGAGGTGGCGCTAACGCCACTGGCCGAGGAGGACCTGAACCTCGACGACAACGACATCCCGCATGGGGCACTGGCGGTGTTGCTGGCGCACCTATTTCCAGCGGGACAAAGGGACTGAGGAGCAAAGGGACAAAGTGCAAACATTCAGCTAATACCAAAAACTCTTGAATTATGAAATCTGTCGCCAAATCCGTCAACTCGGCAGCCGCTTCGTGCGGACTCGGCACTTCCCATGCCGCGTCGCATCACTGCGAAAATCCCATTTACAACAAGCCTACCAAACTGGAATGGGCCACGTTTATGTTCGTCGCCTTGCTGGTGGCGTTTTTCCTTATGCTGACGTGTCTGACAGCGGGTTGCGCCAGCCCGGCGCTGCCGGGGGAAACGAAGGCGGAAGTAAAGCTGGACCAAGCGGAACAAAAACAATTGAGCCACGCGGCGGCAGCGGTGGACGCGGCGAAGATCGCGAACCAAGCCAACCCGGATGGCTTGCCCAAGACTGCGACCGCAGGCGAGCTGGCAGTAGCGGACGCCAATCTGCCGCCCGCGCAGGCGGAGGATGCCCACGAGGCGCTGGCGCGCGTGAATACGGCGCTGACGGGGAAACTGGCCGAAGCACAGAAAGCATGGAGCGATGCCGTGGAGAAGGGCAATGCGCTGCAAAGCAAAGTGGATTCTTTGGAAAAGCAGGTTGTGGCAGAGCGAGCTACGGCGGCGGCTAATGAAAAGAAAGCCAACGACCGATTGTGCATCATCACGGCGCTCATCGTGGGTGGGGCCTTGAACGTGCTGGCCGCTTTGAGCCTGGTGGCAGGAATGTATTTCAGCTTACCCAAGCTGGAATACGGCGCGGCGGGGCTGGGCTTGTGCGGTGCCAGCGCATTTATTACGGCTACACAGGTAGGCACGACGCATTTTAATTGGCTGGCAACCGTAGTCATTTTTGGCGGCGTGGGTGCGCTGGTTTATGTTGTCCGCGAATCGTTGGCGCAGGCGCAGACTTTGAAGACCAAGGCGGGAGGATTTGATGCGGCCTTCAGTGCAGTGCGCAAAGTGGCGGGCGAAATCGGCAGCACTGTCGAAACGGACGCCAAGAGCATCTGGCACTGGCTGAGCCAGGAACTGGACCGGGCGCATAAGGCACTGGTGGCCGATTGGGAGAAATTGGAGGCCGTGTTTGCGGACAAGCCCTCCTCTGCCAAGGCTACGGAGGGCGCGCCGAGCGCGGAGAACTAAATGTTCTTCACCGCGAAGCCCAACTCGACGCGCTGGAGGCAGCGCGCCCTACCTAGAACCCAAAAATACCATGTCCCTTTCGCAAATCTGGACCTTGAAGCGCGTGAGCGACGGGCTCGAGCGGACGCTCGCCGACTGGGGCATTTCGTCAGTGCAGATGACGCGGCGTTCGCAACGCAGTGACATATTGGATATCCGATTCGATGGCGCGGCATTCGATGGAGCTGAACTATTCGCCTATGGCTCGACGATCCAGCTCAAGCGCAACGGTGTGGTTTATTTTGTTGGCGTCGCCGTGAAAACCCCGCGCATGGCGCGCTCCCATGCTGAGGGCGTGAGCTATTCATTCGAAGGGCCGTGGTGGTATCTGGACCACATTGTTTATCAGCAGGACTGGAAGTTCCTGAACGTCGGCGGGGACAACCTGGCGGCGGTGTCGCAGCTCGTGCTCGCGCAGGCCAATGACGGCACGCTGATAACCACAGGAGCGCAAATTGCCGATGCCGTCTCCGAGGCGATCACCGCCGGTGCGGCGCTGCAAATGGGGGCGAACGACTGCGCGATCACCGTTCCGCCCGAAGCGGGAAGGGATTTGAGTTGCGCGGAGGTCATCCGGCGAATGCTGCGCTGGCACCCGGATGTGGTGACCTGGTTCGATTACTCCACCACGCCACCTACTTTGAAAATCCGCCAGCGTGCGAACCTGACTGCGCAGTCCTTCACTATCGCAGGCGCGCCACACACGGGCATGGACATCGCAGCACGGCCAGACTTGCAGCCACCGGTCGTCGTGCTCAAATACCAAATCCTCAACGAGGACGACGGCATTGACCAAAGTTACATCAGCGTGGACCAATACCCCGGTACGGTAAGTGAGTTGCAGCCCGGCGCAGTCGTGATGACGATAGATTTGCAAGGCACGCGCAGCCAGTATGTGAAGCAGTATATCAAGACGGCAGCGATATCACCCACGAACGTGAGCTGGTGGAAGGAACGTCTGCCCTGGCTCAACGACGCGAACATTTCCAACGTCACCTATGTGGCGAGTTCGGCATCCAACACCGCGATTGTGGCCGACGGCGGATCAAGCGATGGCACTGACCCCGGCAGCGTGGACTCGAGCAGCGGCGGCTCGGTCCTCGGCTCGTTTGTCCTCGAAGGCGAAGTGCCAGAATGGATGAGCGGAACCCACGCACAAATGGCGCTGGTGCAGGCGAAGTTGAATTATGACATGGCGATGGGCAACGATGCGAACGGCAACCCGGTCGTCCAACACCACGTCAACGAAGTCGTTATGGCGAAGGTGATGAGCACCGACCTGAATACCGGCTGGTATAAGCAATTGAGCGCGGTTTACGTTGGCGACCCGCAGCCGACGGACCTCGCGCAGGCTTACTACACGGCGCTTGCCACGCTGCAATACGAGGGCGGTTTTGAAATCACCGAGCAGGAATGCGGGACGACGGCCGCGTCATTTCTTGGCTGCGTACTGAACCTGACTGGCGGATTTTCAGCCTGGAGTACGATGAAGGCGCTGATTTTCGAGACAACGGAGGACTTGGCCACGGGCAAGACGCGCCTGCGCTTTGGTCCGGCGCAATATCTTTCGCCGAAGGACTGGGTGGATTTGAACCGCCTCAACCGCCAGCGCGTGCAGGGCGATTTATATAACAAAGTCAACGGACTCGTCACACTCGGCAGCACGCCCATCGGCGGCACGGGGAAATACGACCGTGGCGGGCGCGGCAGCAAAGCGCCAGACACACATGACGTGTGGGTTGGCGCGCCCGCGGGAGGCAACCCCGGCACGTATAAAGTCTCCGTCGCGCCGATGCAGGTGGACAGCACCGCCGCGCCGCAAGTGCCTTCGAACCTGACGGCCCAATTTCGCGCGATTAACGTATGCGTGTCAGACGGCATGGGCGGAACAACGCAACAAACCGTGCTGGCTTTGACCACGGAGCCTTTTACGCCGGCGGGCGGCTGACATCCCTTTGCTTCTTTCATTATGAGCAACCCCTTCTGGCTCGGCTCCGGTGGCTGCCCGCAAGTACAGGTGCAGGCAGACCTTGTTTCGCTCGTTCCGGCACTGGCCGGCTGGTCGGAATTCGTCCAAAGCGCACCGCCTCTTTATTATCGCCGATACACCATCAGTGGCGGGTGGACGCTGAGCATCACCTCCACTGGCAATCCCACGGAAACCGATCAAGGCACAGGGGCGGGATTATCCACCCTCGAATGGGATCCACTCAGTTCGACGCCTCCGGTAATCGGCATTGGCGATTTCGACATGAAGGAAACCGTCACCAACGCCGGCAATGTGGCGAGTTCCCCTTCGACCACAAACTTTATTATTGTTGGCTCGGTGGGATCGCCGCCCACGATTATTCTGAGCGCTGATCCCGCCACTGCCAGCGGTTTGGGCGTCGCGAGCATTATAGACTCGAGCGCGGGCATAGGTGTAACCGGGTCCGGCTTCTTCATGAATGTGACACCCAGCGCGACCGTACTGACGCTGACGATGGCCGCGCAAGGGAGTGGCGTGCGCTCAGTCAACTCCGGTTTGATAACCATTACCTTGAGTAATCCCGACACTGCAGACGACGCCGTAACCCGCGCGATTGCGGTCGGCGGCGGGGCATCCACCGCTGGCCCGGTAGGGCCGATTATAGCAGACATTTTCGCCGCGGGAGTCTTCTCGGTTTACGAAAACCGTTCTGTTGGAGCATTGAATTTATTTTGTTATCAAACCTGCGCGGCAGAGTTCATCTGCTCGAACCTCATACCGGGCGTAAAATACCATCCCGTGGTGTTGCTCGAACAGCGCGATGCCGTCGGCGACGGCTCGGGCGACACTTCAGGCTATGGTGGTACTTGGACGAGCTACGGTACGCTATCACTCTCAGATTTTCGTCCCACCGGCACGACCCACACCATTACCGCGACTGCGCTCCCCGTCGTCGCAGGCAAACAAATCCGCATCAAGAGCATTTCGCTTACGTCGATTTCGGGTTGAAATAAAAAAAGATCGCTTGTTATAGGGCTGAAAGGGGCGACTGCGTTGTTTGTGGGAGGCGTGCCTCCGCTGCTTAAGCAGCTTAGCCAGTTAATTAAACGATAGGCAACCTGACCCCTTTTTATCCGTATAATATGAAGCATTCAATTACCTTCATCTTAGTGAATGGCATATTTGGCTGGGTTGTACTTATATCCTTCATAACATTTAACTTTTGCTTGGCCACGTTAAAGCAACACATTGACAGTGCAAAGATTAAGGATAAGGCAGATCTTGATAAATGCATAAAAGGTGGTATCCCGCAAAAAAGATTTCTTACAAAAACTGGCCTCTTTCGATACAATCTAGCGATTGTCTCATTGATTGTCTCATTGATTGTCTCATTGATTGTCTCAATGCTCGGTGTCGCCATTTTAGTTATATATAAATTTGCTTCGGCGTAAGCAAAATGGCACGAAAATGGATCAGGTTTAACCATCTTACTCCCAATGGGGGGTTAAGCACCGGTGCAAGCTGGGCGCGTTTAGATAACCCACGCCGACGTGGATGTAAGCTTGAAATGTAAAGTTTGCCGGTCTATTCTTCCACCATGCGAGAGATTGTGTTCACTGTCACCTCCTGCTCGGATACCGGCGGCTACGTGGCCCGCTGGGACGACGCACCGGGCCGAGGAGGCATTACCACCCAAGGCGACACCCTGCAAGAATTGCAGGACATGGTGCGTGAGGCCGTGGACGCCTATTTTGAAGGCCCGCGCCCAAAGAGCGTTAGATTGCATTTTGCGGAAGACCCCGTTGTCAGCCTGACGTGAAGTTGCCTCGTGACATATCTGGCGCGCAAGCCGCCCGGGCGTTGCAGCACCAGGGCTTTGTTGTACAGCGGCAGGCTGGTTCCCATCTTATCTTGCGGCATGGGCAGCGCACAGTGGTTGTGCCGCAGCACAAACCACTCAAGCCAGGGACTCTCCGCGGGATTATCGAGCAAGCGGGCCTGACGATGGAGTCATTTGTCGAAAAACTGTGAAGCGCCCAAGCCTCCGCGCCCAGGCAACAGATTTTGCTTCAGCCGCCGCCCGGCATCCTTCATGCTGTCGAACTCATGAAACCCCTGGGATCGGCATGGTGGGCGCGCGTAACAGGGCACAAAGTAAGGCCCGAACCCTTTTTAGCCTCAACCAAACTCCCAATCGCGAGACGACTTATGATCCTAAAAAAAAGCCCATCGATAATATTCGCGACGGCATTTTTGTTTGCCGTTCTCACACCGATTGTCTGCTCGGCACAAAGCAACGACGCGAAGCCAGCCACTCCATTGGCGCAGGTCGATGCGAAAATGGTGGATCGGATTGATGTCCTATTAATCGACGAGCAAACGAGTTTCCAGACTGCGGTAACCCAAGAGGTCATTGAGCGTGTATACGACGTGAAGTACTCGGTTAGAAACGAACATGCCCGCGCCTTGATTACTTTGATAAACGCGCAGATTGCCAAAGCCATAGAAGCGAAATCCGGGCAAAATTATGACTTTCGCTACGCTGTGATTATATACGACGATAAAGGCAATCGGCTGCTTTCTTTGTATATCGACAACTTCGGGAACAGTCTTTTAGGCACAAAGGATGTCCAATTTGATCCGTCCTTCAAAAAACTCCTGCGCAATTGGCGTCCATCAACCAATACACTGGACATACCGAATGCGCCGGCAGCCCCGTTCAAATATCCGCCTCCCCGACCCTAAAATGAACCTGCTAGGCCAAATGCCTACATGCTGCAGCGCATTCTGTTCGTGTGGCTGGCCTTCGTGATGTTTCATCTTTATTTGCGCAAATGGTTTGCGCCGGGAGTGGCCCTTGCCGGGGTTTGCATGCTGGCGGCCATTCTCCCTTATACTTATATAAGCGATTTGCAGGAAAGTTCGTCGCTTTTGATGCTGACTTTCGTGGTGTCGCTCTGGGCCTTGCGGGACGGGCCTTCGTGGCTGTTTGCGGTGCTGTTACTGCTTGGGGCGCTGAATAATGAAACCAGCCTCATGCTGCCGACGGCTTACTTCGCATCGCGCATACAAGGATTTCACCCGAAACAACTGTGGGCCACCGGGTGGCGCACGCTGGCAGTGGCCGCACCAGCCTTCGCCTACACCCTAGCCATCCGCTATATCACGCGGGACCGCCCGCATTTGGGCGCAGTTTTGCAGTTGGGGGACAATCTCCGTGGCGTATGGCTGAGTCTGGGGATATCGTTTTTTGACTACTACCGGGCCAGGTACTTGTTCATTTTTCTGATATTCAACGTGCTTTGGATTTACGCCTTTTTGGGCTTGAAGAATAAACCAAGATTTGTCCAAGCGAGCCTGTTCATTATTCCCGCGTTCATTATCCCCCATTTTATCACCGGCGTAATTTTTGAAGTACGGCAGATGATTCCCTTGGGTTTTGTCATCATTCCCGCAGCGTTTTTCTGGCTCTTCCCTAAATCAGACGTGAAAGAGACCGAGCCAAGCAAGGAGGCAGGTTCGGCATTTTCTCCTGCGTCGCCTTAGTTGCTTACTTCCCCCAGCCCCCGGATCAAGCTTGTTCGCTTGCTTCGCCAGCGCAGTCATGCCGCGGATTTTGCTTCAGCCGCCGCCCGACATCATCCATGCTGCAGGACTCATGAAACCCCTGGGTATCGGCATGGTGGGCGCGCGTTATGGAGCGCGGATGCACCTGGCGAATTATGCCAAGCTGCCCCATGGCCTCGTCGAAGTACGCGGGATTTGCGCGCGAACGAAAGAAAGCGCCGCCACTTTCGCGAAGGAGGCCAATATTTCCTTCGCCACCGAGGATTTTGCCAAACTGCTCGCGCGGGAGGACATTGACGTCGTGGATATCTGCACGCCGCCGGCGCTGCATCATGAATTCGCCATCCGCGCGGCCGAGGCAGGCAAACACATCATCATGGAAAAGCCCCTCACAGGTTACTTCGGGATGCCGGGCGACCCCGAGCCAATTGGCCATAAAGTATCCCGCGCCAAAATGTGGGAGGGCGCAAAGCGGAACGCCGAGGCGGTGCGCGAAGCCGTGGTGAAAAATAAGGTGCGCTTTTGTTACGCGGAAAACTGGGTTTACGCCCCACCGATTGACAAAATGCGCCGGCTGATTGCGGCAGCCAAAGGCTCCGTCCTCGAACTGCGCGCGGAAGAAAACCACTCCGGCTCGAACTCTGTGTTCTCACGGGACTGGAAATCCACCGGCGGTGGCGTGTTGCTGCGGATGGGCGTGCATTCCGTGGGCGCGTGCCTGCACCTCAAACAATGGGAGGGCGAAGTGCGGCAGGGCCGGGGCATCCGCGCTGTTTCTGTTGTAGCGGACACCGCGGACTTAATTCACAGCGCAGCGGCTGAACGCGCGCGCCAGGCGGGTACGCACCAGTGGATTAGCGCGAACCCTGTGGACGTGGAAAATTGGGCCAACCTCGTCATCCGCTTTGAAGACGGCACACGGGCGAGCATCGTCATCAGTGACGCCGGGCTGGGCGGTTTGAACACCCGCGTGAGCGCCTATATGACCGACGGGGTCATCAAAGCCAATATGACGGCCAACGACGGCATCGAAACCTACGCGCCGGATGCCGCCGTTTTTGAAAAAGAATACTTTACCGAAAAACTCGA
>Ga0206809_1049_pt1 | contig 27239 bp, 21 predicted proteins | sample Alteio_BWOrgCont_55_FD_152903 | JGI IMG/M metagenome (GOLD analysis project Ga0206809, IMG submission 152903) | Enriched cells from forest soil in Barre Woods Harvard Forest LTER site, Petersham, Massachusetts, United States -... | ecosystem: Environmental > Terrestrial > Soil > Temperate forest >... | reverse complement strand
TCCCATTCTATTATTATTTTGGTTACTATGCGATCTTACCCTTGCTGCATCAATACTGTTGTTACCCCCCGAAAGTCTTTCCGCAGTAGAGTTGCAATTAAAACCCAAAGCATCGACACGCCAACTGGCATTAGGAAAACTTGAATAATTAGGGTCGGTACAAGAAGTGGTTGATACATTAGCTAAAACATGCCAAACTCCCGTACTATTATCGTCTCTTAAAAACGAATATCCGGTAGGAAGATTAACTTGTCCGCTATCAATGTAAGGTGACCAAGAAAAAGCAGAGCCGCTATTTTGAACAAATGTAGATTGATGATACGTGCTTTTTGCACTAATGTAACCGCAAGTATCGCGAATGGCCAGCTTATATTTCCAGCCTGCATATTGCGGGTTTCCTCCATTTGGACCACCAATACTAAATGCAGTATCTGTAAACTGACTTACAGAATCTTTACTTACCGCACCAATACGCAAATAACTGGTAGAAGTTACATCATACCTGTATACAATAAAACTATCTACATGGCTATAGCCTTCATTACTCCAATACACAACATTGTATTTATAATCAGAAGCACTATCAGTACTTACAATACAAATATGTGGCACTAACGAAACACAACTTCCATTAATAAAGTAATAACTACTATCGCCTCCGTTTACTTTAGAGCCTGCCGTATTATAAAATTTATATGCTTCCGACCTTTCATTATTATTGGCATCATAAGTAAAATTTCCTTGGTCTGCCATAATGCTCCACGCACTACCATCCCAGTTTTTTTCTACAACACTTATCTTATTATTGTTAGCATCATAGGTACAAAAGTCCTGAAAGTCATTCACCCAGGCACTGCCACTCCATGTTTGAAACACATAGTTTGTTTGATTATTGTTGGCATCGTAGGTATAATTTTTTTGACCATTGTTTGTCCAAGCACTACCGCTCCACATCTGTTCTATGTCATTTATTTGATTATTATAGGCATCGTAAGTATAATTATCCTGAAAATAATTTACCCAAGCTGTGCCACTCCAAGTTTGCCCTACATCACTTATTTGGTTATTATTGGCATCGTAAGTATAGCTATCCATATAACTGTTTACCCAAGCACTACCACTCCAGGTTTGTTCTATAGTACTTGTTATTAAATTAGTAGCATTGTAAGTATAAATTTCTTGGTATTGGTTTGTCCAAGTAGTGCCGCTCCATATTTGTACTATATAATTTGTTTGGTTATTATTGGCATCGTAGGTGTAGCTATATTGCGAAGAGTTTACCCAGGCACTACCGGTCCATCTTAGGTTTAAATAACTTGTCATGTTTAAACGAGCATCATAAACAAAATTGATATTCTTCCCCACAATATCCCAAGCCAAAGTAAGTGTATCCCAGTTCCAATTGTAAATGCTATCATAAATAGCAATAAATGTTTTTGCCTGTGTAGAGTTGCTTGTTGTGGCTAAACGCGCATTATTTGTTTTTGACTGCTGAAACGGCATTTGTTTTTGCCGTAAGCCATGGTTTTGTTGTGTACTCTCTTTTGGTAAAAAATGCCAGCTTTGAGCATTCAAATTCAAACAAAATACTATGCCTAAAATTGTAATTATTTTTTTCATCTTGTGATTTGTCTTTCAAAAATAATACTTTTTAGTTAAGTTCCAAATATTTAAACTTAAGTTAAATAAATTACAAGACCCCTAATATATAGTCTTCACAAACAAAATTTCGAACTCTTTATTACAAGGTTTTAGAATATTATCGAACCTAAAAGTTTACTTATTGGCAGCTTAGATAAAACAGCACTTACTTTTTAAACCCTAAAAAAAATTTAATTCGTTTTTTGTAGTTTTTCTTTAGCGGGTAACTTCTGTTGGGTGTTATATTGTTGAAAATTAATGCCACCAAAAACAATATTAAAACACCCGACAGAACAGGAGAAATGACATACATATAGCCTAATGCTTTTATTTTTTCGCTGCCTATATTAGCTATTAAGGCTGTGGCCCCTCCTGGTGGGTGTAAGGTTTTAGTTATTTGCATCATAACTATAGAGGTGGCAACGGCAAGTGCCGATGAAAGCCACACCTCGTTCGGAATTAATTTATGCACCGTAACACCAACTATGGCACAAACCAAATGCCCTCCTATTAAATTACGTGGTTGTGCCAAGGGGCTATTTATTGCGCCATATATCAATACAGATGATGCCCCAAACGAACCAATTAAAAACAAATTATCATTCAGTACAAAATATTTACTGTTAATGTATCCAATAATTCCAATCCCAAAAAAAGCACCCAAGAAAGTAAAAAAATGTTCTTTTTTATCTATAAGTGTTTCTTTGTATAAAACATATTTTACTTTCCGGTAACTTCTTTTTAGTTTTCTGATTGGCATAGCAGGTGCTTTATTTTTCTACTTAGCGTAAGTGGGTGTATAACTGTAAACGGTATAGGGTATAATTAATTTTGCAGTTAGTTTAGCAACTAAACAAGCCGCTATTATTGGAATTATTAATTCATAATTACCAATTAAACCACAGGCTAAAAACACAGCCGTAAAAGGCGCGTGCAAGCTGGCACTTAAAACAGCCGCCATACCAATTACCATAAAGTTTATTGGAATAACACCTACATTAAAAAAATTATTTAATACAAAAGCCACCAATAACCCAAGAAACGCACCAATAAATAAACTCGGGGCAAAAATGCCTCCATCTCCTCCTGCCGCCAATGTAACCGATGTAATAATTGGCTTTAACAGTAAAACACCTACTAATGTAAATAGCAATGTAGGGGGCAATTTTAAAGCAGATGAGCTTATAAATAATTCTCTCATAGCATGGTAACCATCGCCGTATAGTTGCGGAAAAAACAAAATACTTACACTTATAATTAAGGAGCCTAAAACTATTTTTGCCGCGTTATTTGTTATCTGCGAAAATTTTGATTTAAAAAACAAAACCGATTTTGTTAGGTACACCGAATTTAAACCCGCAATAATGCCCAATAAAATAAAATAAGGCCACACAGCAAAATTCCAATGATCGGCTTTTATAAAAAATAAAGGTTCTGTATTTAACAACATATTACATAACCAAACAGTAACCACCGAAAACGAAATACTAATAATAGCCATTTTTGATACTCGTTTAAAAATTACTTCCACCGCAAATAAAGCTCCTGCAATGGGGCTGCTAAAAAGCACCGTTACAGCGGCAGCAACTCCGGCACATATTAATTCTTTTCTAAAGGCATGGTGTATTTTAGCTTTGTGCTGCGTAACCGAACCAATACTTGCCGAGGCAACCACCGCTGAAACTTCTATGCCCGATGAACCACCAAATATTACGGTTAACAAGCCATTAATAAAATGAGATGGTATTTTATATACAGGTAATTCGTTATGACGTGTTTTAAGACTATCAAAAATTTCTTTTATTCCTTTGTTTTCTTTTTTTCTAAATAAATACTGTCTAAGAATATAAATAATGGATAAGCCCGCTAAAGGAAAAATGAAAAAAAACACCCAATTGTTTTTTGCTAAACCATAAAATTTTGTCTCGTACCTGTCCGTTAACGACTTTAAAGAATCGCCTAACAAAGTACATGCTATACCAATAATTACAGAGGCTATAATTAGTTTAATAACCTCGTTTTGTTTTTGCTTGTTTTGTTTTTTCATGCCTCAATCCTCACTAAATTAATTCGCCAAAGATAAAACAAAAAAACCTTGCCGGTAAAGGGCTTTAAGGTTGTATAAGCTACAATTAAACTATTCAAAGTTATTTATTCCTAAAAACCAATTTCCAACCATCCGATAATTCATTCCAGTCATCGACGAGACTACCCCGCGTAACGAAAATTCAATTTTCACGCATTTCTCGGCTATAACTTTGTAATATAATTTAAAGCCATCATCAAATGCTAACCTTACCAAAAAGCCTAAAAACAAAAAATGCAACAGTTCAGTTAATGGATAATGGTATTTTGCATATTAGTTTTGATGCTAATTGTGTTATTTCAATAGCCGATGTAAACGAATTGTTAGATGCTACCTTTAAAATGGGCAACGGAAAAAAATTTAAAAAACTTATTACACTTGGTAAGTACACGTTAATAGACCTAGATGCTATGAAATTAGCCGGTAGCCCCGAAGGTGCTATATACCAACTGGCAGAGGGCATTGTTATAAAAAGTACAGCACAACGCATACTCGCAAATTTTTATACTAACGTTATTAAACCCATTAACCCTACCAAGTTTTTTACCGACGAAACCGAAGCCGAAAATTGGTTGTTGAATATAAGTTAACCAAATTAATTGCCGGTATATTTGAGTAAATTCATATATTTATTCCTAAATATAACCACAATGGAATGCATAATTGTAGAAGACAATGAGCTGGCTACACTTTCTCTTAAAAAATGTATTGAGCGAAGTGGCAGCATCCAAATCAAAAAAATATTTACTTCCGCCGAAGAAGCCTTTACCTTTTTAAACACAAACTCCTGCGATTTGCTTTTTTTAGATATTGAAATGAAAGGCATGAGCGGCATAGATTTATTAAAACAATTAATAAACGCTCCAAATATTATCATTATAAGTGCTAAACCCGATTATGCCGCCGAGGCTTTTAATTTTGATGTAGCCGATTATATTGTTAAACCGCTTAGTTACGATAGGTTCGAAAAAGCAATTCAAAAAGTTAAAACCATTCAGGAAAACCTGCAAGCATCCAGTAAAGATTTTTTCTATTTAAAACAACAGCAAAAAATGGTGCAACTTTTTTTTAAAGATGTGCTATATGTTGAAGCGCTGGCAGATTATGTAAACATTCATACATCAACCAACCGATATACTATACTATCTACCATGAAAGCGGTAGAAAATCAGTTTCCGAAAACCGATTTTATGCGCGTTCACCGTTCCTTTATTGTACGATTAGATAAAATACGCGAAATAGAAGAAAACACCATATCAGTTGAAGGGAAGCTAATTCCTATTAGTCGTTCAAACAAAGAAGAGTTTCAGAAAAAAATCAACCTTATATAAATAGTAGTTTTTAATTCTATTTAAGTAGTGTAATGTATTTACTTTTCTCTAAGTAATTAAACCATGGAAAACAAAAACCCTTTACCCCAAAACGAAAACCAACGCCTATCGGCGCTACAAAGTTTTCACATTAAATACACCCTACCCGAAGAGCAATACGACCGAATCACACAACTGGCATCTGTAATTTGCGATACTCCCATAGCTTATATAAGTTTTATTGAAAAAGATACACAATGGTTTAAATCGAAAGTGGGAGTAACAGCTACTCAGATGCCAAGAGAAATTTCTATTTGCCAGCACACCATTATGGGCAAAGATATTTTAGAAATAGAAAATGGTTTAAACGACGACCGGGTAAAAAATAGTCCCTTAGTTACTGGTCCGCCCTATATGCGTTTTTATGCAGGACAACCTTTAATTGAAAACGATATAACATACGGTACACTTTGCGTAATTGGCGATAAGCCAAAAAAATTAAACGACATACAAAAACTTGCCCTTAAAATATTGGCGCAGGAAGTAATTTCGCACATGCACTTACGAAAAAAAGAAATTGAAACAGATAAGCTCGAAAAACTGTTTTCAATGTCTATTGATTTGATTTGTGTAGCCGGCACCGATGGATTCTTAAAAAAAATTAACCCTGCATTTACCCAAATTTTAGGCTTCGAAGAAAAAGAATTATTGGGTACGCCCTACTCCAATCTTTTACATCCCGATGATGTAGAGGGTTCGTTAAAAGAAGTTGAAAGATTAGGTACAGGTATAAAAACCATAGGCTTCGAAAACCGATTTAAAACCAAAACAGGCAATTATAGATTGTTGAGCTGGGTGGCAAACCCCGATGCTGCCACAGGCGAATTATATTGCATAGGCAGAGACATTACTGAAAAAAGAGAAACAGAACAAAAGCTGTTTAAAATGCAAGAAAGGCACCTTACCTTTTTTAACAACTCGCAAGGCATTATGTCCACACACGATATGCAGGGCAATCTGTTACATGTTAACCCTGCAGGTGCAAAAATGTTAGGCTATACTACGGAAGAGTTAGAGGCAAAAAACCTTGTTGATGTATTAAGCCCTGAAACAAGAGGAAATGTAAAGCCGTATTTAAAATTATTAAAAGAGAACAGGCGTGCCGAAGGTTTAATGACTGTAATATCTAAACAAGGCGAAATAAAAACATGGAAATACAACAACATACTTATTACCGATGGAGATGAAGAATATGCAATAGGCAACGCGCTCGATATTACGGAGCTTATTTACATTGAAAACGAATTAAAAAAAGCCAAAGACCTTGCCGAAAAAAATGCTGCGGCAAAGGATGTTTTTTTAGCCAACATGAGTCACGAAGTAAGAACGCCTATGAATGCTATTATAGGTTTTTCTGAATTACTGGCTTCTACAAAGCTTAATTCGGAACAAAGAGAATTTATTGATTCAGTTCAATTAGCCGGCGAAAATTTAATTGTTATTATTAATGATATTCTTGATTTTTCGAAAATAGAATCTAACAACCTTACTTTAGAGGAATTGCCTATAAGTCTGCGAGAAATAACAAACCATGTAAAAAAGCTTTTAGTGCAGAAAGCTACTGAAAAAGGCTTAGCTCTTAATCTATATATAGAGGATGAAATTCCTGAATTTATTTTAGGCGATAAGGTTAGGCTTACTCAAATACTAACCAATACTATTGGCAATGCCATTAAATTTACCGAAAAAGGAAAGATAGATGTGTTTTGCCATGTTGTGTCTAAAAATGATACAAGCTGTAAAATAGAAATTAGTGTTAAAGATACAGGCATTGGTATACCTGCCGATAAACTGGCACTAATATTTGAAAGGTTTAAGCAAGCCGATAACGATACAACACGCAAATATGGTGGCACCGGTTTGGGCTTGAGTATATCTAAAAAATTAACTGAATTATTTGGAGGCACCATTCAGGTACATAGTCAGGTTGATGTTGGGTCTGAGTTTACCATTCAAGTGCCTTTTCAAATTACAACTGCACTAAAAGAAAACGCCGCGCATAAAAAAAGTAAAACATCTACCTATAACAACATACATGTTTTATTAGTAGAGGATAATGAGCTGAACCAAAAATTGGCTAAAAAAATATTAGAAAAAAATTATATTAAAGTAGAGATAGTAAACAACGGACAGGAAGCAATTGATGCTTTAAAAAAACAATCGTTCAACCTTATTATGATGGACCTTCAAATGCCGCTAATGGATGGTTACGGGGCAACAGCTGTTATACGCAAGGAATTAAAGTTAAACACGCCTATTTTGGCAATAACGGCTCACTCATTAGTGGGCGAAAAAGTAAAATGTATCGCATCGGGCATGAACGACTATTTATCTAAACCTTTTAAAGAGCATGAGTTATTAGATAAAATACTGCCATTAGTAAAAAATGTAGATGCTGAAATAAAAACCAACCCTAAAAACCAAAAACCAGATATAACTAATAAAATGTATTCTCTTTCATATCTCGAAGAAATAGCCGATGGAGATAGCTTGTTTATAGATGAATCCATCAGCATATTTTTAAACGCCGTTCCTCAAGACTTACAAATTTTACAAGACTCCATTTTAAAAAATGATTTAGAAACTGTAAAAAAAACAACGCATAAATTAAAAGCAAGTTATTCTATGTTTCAAGCTGATAAATGCGTAGAAATTTGCAGGTCAATTGAAAGTTGCGGAGATTTTATTATAATAAAAAAAGAAGTTGATTTACTTGCTCAAATTTCAACCCTCTTACTGAAAGACATGACGCACGATTGGAAACCCGGTGTATCTACATAAAATCAATTCTCCTGTACATCTATCAACCAATTTTCTGCTTGTTGCTTACTTGCAAAAAACTTAGTAGGGTTTTTAGGTTTCATTAAAGTCATTAAAAATTTCCGAACAATTCTTTGCCCTGCATTTTCAATTACAAAAGCGGTGGCTGTTTTATGTAAACTCCCTTCGGTGCTGCAATATAATTTCATGGCTTGGGTATCTAACCAAGTGCCTTCTCCTACTGCTACCAGATTTTTAAATTTTTTGCCATTGCCAATTTTATAAACAGCGCGCAACATCTGGTCAATATCATAAGCTTCAATTCGTTGATTAGGTAAAAAATCAACTTCTAAAATAGAATCTTCTCTTAAATTTAAAGTCAATGTTTTGCTTATAAACCCTTTAATTGGTATTTCTGTTGCCTGCATGGTAAATCAGTTAAATTGTTATACAATAGTATAACCTATATGCCCTGTAAATTGTAAATTTCGTTGCTTGGAGTGCTTTAATCGATAACCGGAAACAATTATCGGATTATAAGAAAACTATAATTAGGGTATTTGAATTTGCCCGGAGATAAAAAATAAAACCCCTGCGTGGCAAGGGTTTTAAAAGCAGTGGTCTCGCTAGCAGGCAAATAATTTTTCTGAATTTTTGCACCATTTTATAGATTTATAATCATCGAGTTTATCGATAATTAATTTCAACAGTTTAAAGTAATAAAAAGAGTACATAATCCTTCAAAATTGCAAAGCAGATCCGTCAACTAGTCCGTCAACCAAGGGCTTGGCGTAGTTTTGTAAAAAACAATGCCATGAAAATATCAGAACCAAAATTCTATTTAAAAGACCCAAAATCAAAGGCTAAGACATTGATAAGTCTATCCGTTTGCTTTAATAATCAAAGATTTTTTTATTCAACTGGTGAAAGTATTAATCCCGAAAATTGGGATTTTCAAAATAATAGAGCCAAAATAACTAAGAAACACCCCGAAAACACTGAAATTAATGCATGGCTTGGAAAAATTGAACATGAAATCATGCAAATATTTCGAAATTTAAAATTTGAAGGAGTTATACCAACCAAAGCGCGACTAAAAAAAGAGTTAAGTGCAAAACTAAATGACCAACCTGTCGAAGGCACTATATCTCTTTATAAATATATAGAAAAATTTATTGTAGATGCAGAAACAACTAAACGCAAATCAACTATTAAAAATTATACAACAACATATAACCATTTGTTGGAATACGCTAGGAAAAGAAAGATGGTTATAGATTTTGAAAATATTGATGCTGATTTCAATAACTATTTTACTCAATTTCTAAGTAAAGAGAAAGGCATTTCACAAAATACATTAGCCAAATATATTAAAACAATTAAAGTATTTCTAAATTCAGCAACAGAGGCCGGAGTTAATAAAAATCTTCTTTTTAGAAGCAAAATCTTTAAAAAGCCTTTGGAAGAAATAATGCAGATTTATCTAACTGAAACTGAAATAGACAAATTATACAATTTAAATTTATCAAACAATCCACGTTTAGAAAAAATAAGAGATCTTTTTATTATTGGTTGTACCACAGGGTTAAGGTTTTCGGATTTTAACCAATTGAAACCCGAGCATATTGATGGTAATTTTATTAAAATAAAAACTATTAAAACAGGTGAAAATGTAATCATACCATTAAGTAAAAGAGGAAGAAACATTTTTCTCAAGTATAATGGAAACTTTCCAACCGCAGTTAGTAATCAAAAAATGAATGAGTATTTGAAAGAATTAGGTGAGATGGCCGGTATAGATGAAACAATTATCGTTAGTAAATTAAAAGAGGGTAAAAAAGTTGATGAACCTATTGAAAAATATAAACTTATTACTTGTCACTGTGCAAGACGAAGTTTTGCTACAAATGCAATTATAGCTGGTCTGTCATCGTATCAAGTTATGAAAATCACTGGGCATAAAAACGAAAAAGTATTTCAGAATTACGTAAGGTTTTCACAAGAAGATAATGCACTCAAATTAAAAGATAATATATTCTTTAATCGATGATCAATCACTTTACTGAAGTATCCAAATAAAGTTTCTCCAAAAGTCTTTGATATTGTGGCATGTCAAGATAAGTCATTACATCATGGTTGTTATGTTTTTTACCCTTTCTTATAGAAAAATCAACGGTATCAATTTTATTTCTATCATAATCTTTTTCAAATATTTTAAACACTCTATTTAACTCTTCAGGTCTACATCCAAAAGTAGTGGAGCTTAAATATTGAGGTATATTAACAAATTTTCTAAGAACAGGGTCGTGCTTATTAAATCCGGCAATAATCCAATAATTTTCTGATTTCACATTATATTTATACCCCCTTTCTGCATAATCACAGAAAGTATTTTCCCCAGGAATAGCAGGCGCTACAATCGCAGCGTGATAATTTATTTTCTTCAACACATATCTTTGTTGCTTGTATTTTTCTTTTAAGAATTTAGATACTGATAAATCTCCCATTGCTGTATCTTGCTGTATTTTTGCTTCCTGATTAAATAATGTTTCGCAAATAATATTTGCACCTAAGCTGTGAGAAATTAAATAAACATCTCCCGCTGATAACTCGTTTAACAACAACCTTAACTGAATGCCTGTATTATAAGAGTTTGCAGTGGCATGCTTAAATATTGATAAAGCGTCAAAACCCATAATTGCTTTTTTTCCATCCCAAAATAGTTCTACAATAAACGTTTTTTTATTGTGTTTTTTTAGAAAAGAATATATTGAATCCTTTAGCATACTTAATTTGTATTCACTCCCATTTTTCCCAGCAATATATGCGTTATTATATCCTACCATAATAAATGTTATACTTTCTGCCCCAACCACTTTTGCACGATTATTAATTTCATTAGCATGATATAATATTAGTTTCCGCTGAAATTCAAGGAAGGAAGTTTTTAATGTAGTATCTATGTTTAATGTTTTGAATTCCTTATAAAATGATTGGGGATTCGCATCATAAAAATCATTGAGCGAACAATTTGCTTTTCTAATTCCCTCGTTTTTTAGTTTTGAATTTGGATAATAATCTCCATATTGATCTATATAAACTGCATAATAATCCTTAGAATTATCATTTTTATGATTCCCGTATAAAACGGCTTTTCTTGTGCACCCCAAAAAGCACAAATTAAAAACAAGTAAGTATAACGTAGGTTTCATATTATTAAGTTCAAATAGGTTATTTATCAAACCTAATGAAAAATAATGATCAATTCATCATGTAAGAAATTTTCAATTTTTGTATTTTTTTATTTCAATTAAAGTATCTATGTTTAATACAATTAAGGTTCAAACAAATGTATATTTTTCTTGACACGAATGTATTTTACAATAATTGGCAATTAAAAAACGCCGATTTTAATTTTCTTTTTAATTACGTTAAAAACTCAGGTTACACATTACTCATGTCAGAATTGGTTTGTGAAGAAATTGAAAACATCCATTTTAGAGAAATGGATGCTATAATTAACTCACTTAAAAATGAATTAAAAAAAACCAGAAAATATAATTTGACGCAAATTGATTTCGACTTTGATAAACTTCAAGAAAGTTATAGTTTTAAAAATATACTTAAAGATAAAGATGTTGATGTCGAGTATGTACCTTATGAAAACATCAGGCAATCTGTGGTTGTAAAAAGAGCGTTAAAGAAAAAACGACCATTTCAGGAGCATGAGAAGGGTTACAGAGATACCCTTATTTGGCTCTCTTTAATTACTTACCTTAAAGAAAAGAAAATCAAAAAGGAAGTAAAATTCATAACCAATAACAAAGAAGATTTTTACTCGGGTAATAAAATCGAATTTCATTCCGATTTGAAAAACGATATAGAAGAATTAGGCATTATGTGTAAAATTAATCCATACAATTCTCTCTATAATTTTATTGCGAGCCATGTAAATAAAGACGAGAATAGGTATTCAAACTCTGAGCTTCAAGATAAATATTTGAATTCTATTGATGATATATTGGAAGAAGAATCAGAAGATTTTATAAATCAATTATCTCAGTATGATTTTCTCGAAATCTTATCAAATAATCAACTGTCAACCTTTCCATATCTAAACGTTTTACTTGATCATTCATTTGAAATTATAGAGGGGGTCGAAGATCCAGAAATATTAACCCACAAAATAATTTCAGACAATTTAATCTATATAAGTTATAGATTTAACTTAAGAAGATGTGTTCTAACATTTACTATATCCAATTCTGATTATTATTTAAAACAACAAGAAATTGATAGTTCATATTATGAGATCGATACAGCAAAGAATGAAACTTCGTTTTGCTCATATGTTAGAACATATCTTGATGTTAGTTTTAACTATAATATGGAAAGCGAAACTATTGACGGTTTTAACATAGAAAACATTGATTTCAAACAATGACAGATGTTCATGATAAATTAACCAGAAGTTATAACATGAGCCAGATTAAAGGTAAAGACACTAAACCTGAAATCTTGGTACGAAAGTTCTTGTTTTCAAAAGGATTCCGATTTAAACTACACGATAAAAAATTACCAGGTAAGCCAGATATTGTTTTGCCAATGTATAAAACAGTAATTTTCGTTCATGGTTGTTTTTGGCATGGACATAAAAATTGCAAATATTTTCGATTACCTAAAACTAGAACAGAATGGTGGCTGAATAAAATAAACGGTAATATAGCAAACGATGTTAAAAGCAGAAATGTACTAAGTGGTAGCGGCTGGAAAATTATAACCATCTGGGAATGTGATCTTAAGCCTTTAAAAGGCTCAAAAACTCTTGATAAATTACTATCAAGTATAGTAAAGTCTTAAGGAATTAATGTTAAATTTATACCATTACAAACCAAATTATTAAAACTTTAGGTTTTTCACTTTATCTGTTTTTAAAAGTTTCGAATTAAATAGTATGAAGGTTAAAATAAAAAAAATAAAATATAGTTTTATTAAAGAAAAATTATTTACTGAAAAATTTGAAAAAAGCACAGAACACTTGGCTGAGATAACCCATTTTTTACAGAAAGAAAAAAGTGTAAATTTTAACATCCTTCCTTTAAAAGGATTGCTTAATGGGTTTGCGCAAAATATTACTTCCGAATCTGTTTTCAAAAATAAAATTGGTGTAACCTGGGATGTTCCATTTCCACCACCCAGAGAGCCAGAATTCACTTTTATAGATCTATTTGCAGGAATTGGTGGCTTCAGAATTGCGATGCAAGCCTTAAAAGGAAAATGTGTTTTTTCGTCAGAGATTGATATTAAAGCGAGAAGGACATATGAAAATAATTTTGGAGAAGTTCCTTTTGGAGATATTAGAGAATTTACCGGTCATCAAATCACGGATGAAAAATTAAATAATTTAATTCCAGATCACAATGTATTATGTGCAGGATTTCCTTGCCAGCCATTTAGTCTGGCGGGTATATCAGCACGTAATTTTCTTAAACAAGTAAATGGTTTTTCGGATAAAATAAAAGGTAATCTATTTTTCGACATTGCCCGTATCGTAGCTGTAAAAAAACCTGATGTTGTTTTTCTTGAGAATGTAAAAAATTTTAAAGGGCATGATGGAGGAAATACTTTTCTTACAGTAAGAAAAACTATGGAAGATTTAGGATATAATTTTTTCTTTGGAACTATTAATGCTGAAAAATGGGTACCTCAAAGCAGACAAAGATTTTATATGGTTTGCTTCAAGAGAAAAGTTAAAAATTTTACATTTCCCGAATCAAAAAGAAATTTCAAGAAGTTAAAATCAATACTTGAAAAGAAAGTATCTCCTGAATATACTATTTCCGATAAACTTTGGATAGGGCATATTAATCGAACAAAGAGAAATCTTGAAAGAGGAACGGGTTTCACCGCACATGAAGCAGATTTGGAAAAACCTTCTAAAACACTCGTTGCAAGATATGGGAAAGATGGTAAAGAATGTCTAATTCCTCAAAAAGGGAAAAACCCACGCAAACTTACTCCTAGGGAATGTGCAAGATTACAGGGGTTTCCAGAATCTTTTGTTTTACCACCTAGTAATGCTGCTGCATATCATCAATTTGGAAATTCCGTTGCCGTACCTGTAATTAAAGCAATCGCTAAAAATATAGTTAAGAAAATAGTAAAGAAGAAGAAATAAGATGGAATTTCAGAGCATACATAAAACTTTTTTCAATTCTATCTCGGGGAGTTTTTCTGAAGTTACAGATCGGGAGAATTATGATTCTCAAATTACAGTAACCAAGGGAGAAAAGAAAATTATTCTTGATTATTTTGGTAAAAGCACCATTTTACAGGGTAATAAAACATCCAACCCAAAAAAAGCATCAAAAGAATTTTTACTTTATCCTGATATGGCTTTGGTTAATTTAAATTTGGTATTTCCAAAGCCTAATAAAACAGAATTGAGACTTTATCTTTCTTCAGATCATGGTTTTAAACCCAAAGGAGGAGATATATGGTTTGTTTATATTGATCAATCAGATAAATTGGTGATTGGATCCATGCCAAAAACGGAATGGAGTGAAATCGGAATCGGAGAACAATTAAATTTCCAGCCTAAAGCTAGATTACTTTTACAATTAGGTGATCAGTTAATAAGAAATGAAAGTATAGCTCTCTTAGAAATCATTAAAAATTCTTATGACGCCTACGCCTCGTCTGTTCATGTTTTAATGAAAAACATGGATTCTTTGGATACAGGAGAAATTATAATTGAAGATGATGGTTCAGGCATGGATGCTGATATTATTAAAAATGTCTGGATGCAACCAGGAAGCGATTATAAACTAAAAATTATTAACGCGATAAAAAGCCCAAAGGAAGGCCAAAGAATTCCTATTGGGGAAAAAGGAATTGGACGGTTTGGCGTGCATAAATTAGGTTTCCAGATTGAAGTAGTTAGTAAAATGGCAGGTAAAAAGGAAGTTTTTCTTAAAATCAATTGGAAAGATTTCGAAAAAGATGATTTGCTTGAGAATATTAAAGTTTTAATGTCTGAAAGAGATTCCTCAGAATATTTTACAGGAAAGAAAACCGGAACTCGTATTATTATTAGGAAGCTTAAAAATAAATGGACAAGAGGAACTGTTCGCGAGCTATATAGAGCTGTTAACTCATTAAGCTCACCGTTTGACACGTTAGATTCTTTTAAAGTTTATTTTAGGATTGATAAACAAGATTGGCTCGCCGGATTACTATCCTTTAAAGATATAGAAAGTTACGCATTATATTATGCAGAAGCTATTATTGACGGTCACGAAATAAAAAAGTTAACTTACGAATTCCGGCCTTGGGACACGATGACAAAATTGAAAAGTCGACCGAAAGTATTAGAAAATATAAGAATGGTAGAACAAGTCTCTAATGAAGAGACTAAAAAAAAGGAGTGGGTAGATTTAGATTTATCGGTATATAAGATCGGCAAAATAAAATTTAAAATTTTAATTTTTGACAGAGAAAGTAAGATCCTTTCGCTTGGTGTTTCTGATAAAAAAGGATTTAAAGATTATTTAAATGTTAATGGTGGGGTTCGTGTTTTTCGAAATGGCATGAGAGTTTATGATTATGGTGAGCCTAATAACGACTGGCTTAATCTTGATATTCTAAGGGTAAACCAGCCTGGGAAAACGGTAAGTAATAATATAATTATAGGTGCTGTTGATATTGATAGAACTTTAAGCACTGATCTTAAAGAAAAAACAAACCGAGAAGGATTTGTTGAAAATGAGGCCTATAATAAATTTTTATCAGCCATTAAATTTACTCTTGATAAGATTTTGACAGAAAGAAATTTAGACAAAGAAAGAGTTAGGAAATTTTACAGCCCTTCATCTGTTAATCAGCCCGTAATTGGAAATCTTAATAAATTACAAAGTAAAATATTGAGCCAAATCCCAAAAGGTGAATTTCAAAATGAGTTAATAAAAACCATAAAAGATATTGAAGAGGACTACAACACAATAAGTGAAATATATACTAGAAGTTCTAGTGCTGGATTGAGTCTAGGAATCGTAATTCATGAAATTATTCATATGATTAGCGAATTGGTAATAGCAATACAGGAAACACCATCTAACAGTCATATTAAATCACTAGTCCAAACATTACAGAAAACTACCAGTGATTATGCCGGTGTAATAAAACAGAGTGGGAAATCTAAGGAGGATTTAATAGAAATAATTGACCAGGCTTTATCTAATATTCAATACAGGATTAAAGCGCACGGATTAGAAATTGTAAGAAAATATAAAGAAAGAATTAATTTGAATACGACAATTAAATGTTCGTCCAATCTGATTATTAGTACCATAATAAATCTTACTGACAATTCAATATGGTGGCAGAATTATGCAAATACTCAAAAGAAAAAACTTTTTATTGATATAACAGAAGATCATGCTGGATACATTTCTATTCTTATTGCTGATAATGGCCCTGGGTTTAGTATTCCAACTGAGGAAGCTGTCAAGCCTTTTGTCTCAGATAAACCAAGTGGGATGGGATTAGGCTTACATCTTGCCCATGAAGTAATGAATAGCCAAAAAGGACAATTAATTTTTCCTGAAAAAGATGATTTTGAAATTCCCAATAGTTTTAAAAATGGTGCTAAAATTTTACTTGCTTTTAAAAAATAGAGTATGGCTGATTTCCAATTACCATCTGATGGCTCTGTGCTAATTGTTGATGACAAAATAGAAGAAGCATTGCCTCTAATAAAGCTTCTTTCTCAAAAAGGTATAGCCTTTACATATTTCAGTGGTAAAAACACTGAATTACCCCCTGTTCTTAATCGCAATCAAAAAATAAGATTAGTTTTTGTTGATATTCAATTATTTGGCCCAAGTGATTCCCACTCTTACTCACAAAACATCCTCAGAATATTAGATTCTGTTCTTCCGGATAATAACGGACCTTATGTATTAATAATATGGAGTACAGTTCAAACAGTTCATGCAGACACTCTTGAAGAACAAGTCACCTCTACAACCTATTTAAATCGACCAATAACTGTATTAAGATTAGACAAAGCATCTTTTTTTCAATCAAAACAAGATGATTCCATCAAAGAAGACCTAATAGATAAGATTGATTCAACATTAGGTACAAGATTTAATATTGACGATCTAAATGCTATAAAAGAAGTTGTAGGTGCAGAGTTGTTACCTAAAAAAAGTGTCGAAGCAAAACCTAATGCTCTTAAATTGATTTATGCCGCAATTCAGGATAAACTCAAAAAAACTGAAACTTTTAATTTATTTACATTATGGGAAGGTTTAATTCATAAAGCTTCAGGGGACATTATTAAGGATTATTCTTCTCTACATGAAACAAATGATTATTGGCAGGATAATTTGAAATATAGTATTTACAGAATGGCTTATGCCCAACTTGGTAAAACAGTTGATACTGTTCCTGAAAGTGAGCTTATAAAAAATGCTTTGAAAACATTAAATCAAACATTTCTAGATGTTGTCGAAAATAAAATATCAAACGTTTCAAATCTCCCTGGTACAACAAGGATAGAAAGGGATAATATTTCATTTTCAAAAAAAATAAACAATATTGAGTATAGGATAAAATGGAAAGCTACATCTGGAAAACATCAAGTTTATATAAATAACAATTTAATTCCAGCAGGGGACAGAGGGGTGGATAAAATAAATGATTTATTAAAAAAAGGTAGAACTGCAGATGAAAAAACGCATATTGCAAATATTGTTTCTGAATATTTATCTATAAAGCCTGAAATAAATAGCAGGTTACTTATCGAATTCTCAAATCCCAATTTCATTCAGCCTGGGCATGTTTATAAAAAAGAAGTTGCTGATTGGAAACGAAGAAAAGAGTTACTTAAAAATTATTTCAAGAAAAATTCACAAGTTTTAGATAGTGAGGGGGAGTATTTAATACGAAGTAACGAACTTAAAAAAAATATTTTCATTGAATTAGAAGTTACACCTATGTGTGATTATGTTCAGGGTAAATGGATGAAATCTAGGCTTCTCCCAGGGCTGTTAGTATTAGAAAAATATTGTAATGATCTTCAATCTCCCGAATCATTTTACAGTCAAATTCCTTTACTTAAGATTAAAGGTCAAAGTTATAAACCAGTTTTTGATTTTCGTTTATTAAAATCAGTCGACATTGAAAAGGATCAAAATAAATTACAAAAACCGTTGTTTAGAACAAGAAATGAACTATTTGCTGATATACTATCAAGATTATCAAGCCATGCGAGTAGAGTCGGGATAGCATTTTTTGAATAATATGAAAAACTCTAACTGGTCTCGAGAGGAATTAACTATTGCATTTAATCTCTATTGTAAAACTCCTTTCACAAAAATCAACGCAACATATAAACCTGTAAGAGAGTTAGCACCGTTAATAAATAGATCTCCCGGTTCACTGGCTATGAAATTAGCAAATTTTGCGCGACTTGACCCTGCTTTACAGGCTAGAGGAATTTCGGGTTTAAAAGGCGGCTCAAAGGGTGATATAGAAATCTGGAACGAATTTAATACTGATTGGGAAAGGCTAGCTTTTGAAAGTGAGCTTATTCTAGCACAATACAAAGGAGCTTCAATTGAACAACAGATTAATATTTCTGAAGAAGATATGTTGATTGAAGGAAAAGAAAGAGAAACTATTGTAAAAGTAAGGATTAATCAAGCCTTTTTCAGAAGCGCTGTTTTGGCATCTTATAATAACCGCTGCTGTATTACAGGGATGTCAACACCAGAATTATTAATTGCTGGACATATTATACCTTGGTCTTTAGATACAAAAAACAGAATAAATCCTGCTAATGGATTATGCATGAATTCAACGCATGACAAAGCTTTTGACAATGGACTTATGACAATTACGCCGGATTACGTAATTCATTTTTCTGAAACTCTTTTAAAAAATTCAATAAAAGATAAAACTGATGTTTTTATACTCCCTTATGAATCAAAAAAAATAACACTACCACAAAAATTCTTGCCAAAAAAAGAATTTCTTGAATTTCATAATTCAACGATTTTTAAAAAATAACGTATTTTCTTCTAGAACTAATCTCAAAAAATTCTTGCGCATATTGTGTATTTTATGTGAGGAAATTAACCTTTTTAGTACCCAATTTGTTACTCTGCTTTAATTCATCACTAATGCATTCCAATAAATTGTTACCACTTAATCAATTGCAAGTCCAAAAATAAGTAATATTTTTCTTTATTGACGGTGCAAACCATTCAAGTACAATAGAAAGACGATCATTATACCAAATTGTTATCGTACAAATATAATTTTTACTGCAATTTCTAAATAATAAATTCCCACTATACTTATCACCTTTGAAATCAAGATATTCGTACCCTGCTTCTATTAAATCATTAATATGTTTTTGCCTGGTATTTAATCCATCTTTACAACCTAGTACTTTATGTTCCTTATCAAACCGAGATTCATATTTGACATTTTCATCATAATCTATTAACTGATCGTTTGAAATTAAAAATTGTAATTGCTCCATAGATCTAGCATCAAAAGACTTTTTTTTACTTTCATTCCACCCCTTGTTTTTTTCATATTCTGATAATGTTATCCACGAATTATTATCCCATTGAAACTCGGAGATAAGTGTGTCTCCTAATTGTGTATATTGATACTCTGTTTTAGAAAAATTCCTCCAAGCATTTGTTCCCCAAGTTTGAAAAATAAATAATACTTGTCTATTCTTTTGATCATATTGATACTCAATTCTATTTGAATTATTCCATAAGTTATTCTTCCAATACTGCTCTGTACTCTTGATACATTTATTACTACTTCCATCAAACTCAAAATCATACTTTGTAGTGTTAATAAATCTTTCACCTTCTTTTATTTTTTGCACAGATTGTATAAAATTCCCATTAGCATCTATTTTTCTAATATTAAGTGCGTTCACTACGTTTTTTTTATCTGTAAACTTTAAAGTATCAGTTTTTAGTGTTTTATTTTGACTATTTGATCTGAAAGCTACTAATACCAGAATAAAAACCGAATATTTTGCTAAGATTGATAGGTGTCGAAAATTCATAATTAAAATTTTATGCAAATGTACTAGTTATTTTAATAATCGGCATATATGCCGAGATTTCTCTTTTGTATTCGTTGACATTTGAGAATGTCTAAAGAACAAGATATTCTTATCAAGATAGGTGATTATCTAAACAAAAAATCCAAATTAAAATTCAAATCAAATGTTGAGTTTGCCAACGTATCAAACGTTGATGAAAAGACTATTCGTAGAATATTACAAGGTGAACAAAACATTTCAGTTAAAGTTCTAAAACGAATTTGTGATGCCTTAGATATTAAAATATCTGAGTTATTAAAAGACGTTGGGTATTAAAATTATCATTCTCTTACTACTTTTTTTTACTATACACTTCTTACACTTACTACACATTTTTCAAAATTAAATTTTTAAAATTGTTTTCAAAAACCTTACTCAATATGGGTTTACACGATAATTATAAAAAAAAAATTTTTGAAATTTTTTTAATTAAAATGACAAAAGGTTTTTTTGTTTGAGAAAAATAAATGATGCTATTTTGCCGTAGCAAATTCAGTCTAAGTAAAATCGTAAAGTATTCCGAGGCCTAGCTCCTCACAAAATCGTAAAGCTGCTCCAGAACTCTCATCAGAAGAATTCTACAGTATAAATTGGTTTGAAAAAAGAATTGACTTCCTTTTTTCTATTCATTAATCAAAATGATTAGTGAAAATTTTAATCATTTATAAACGATATTGGTATGGAAGAATACGTCCAAAATTTAAAAAAAGAATTTAAAGCCCAAATTGAACTTTCTGTTTCAATTGGCATACAAGAAGGGGTCAAAAAAATCCTTTCTGAGATTAAAACTAAATCTCAACCTAAGTACATGAGTAAATGTGAGGCCGCAAAGTTTTTAGGCATATCATTAGTTACTCTACATTCTTATGTTAAATCAGGTATTATTAATAGCTATCGCTTGGGTGGCTCTGTAAAATTTCTTCAATCAGATTTAGAGGCTGCATTGACATTAAGGAAATTCTCTTAAACAATCAAAAATTTAAAAAATAGAAAAAATGGAAAATAAACAAGATTTGTATTATTATACACTAAGATCTTCTAGGTATAATAATGTAACAGCAAAAGAAAATGAGCAAATTAGCTCGCTTGACTTTCTTTATGCAATTGAAAAAGGTATTTATGACGGAATCGATTATAAACCAGTTTTTAAGCAAATAAGAACAGAACCTGATAAGGCTATACGTGCAAATTTGAAGAAAAAGAATTTGTTTGCAATGGCACTAGGAGCCGTTTTTCTGAATTCGAGGACAAGTACACTTTTAGAAGCATCCGGCCTAATCGTTTTAGACTTTGATCAGATTGAAAATTTACAAGAACAAAAAATGAAGATTAGTTGTTTCGGTTTTGTGTTTTCCTGCTTTATCTCTCCTTCAGGGGATGGATTAAAAGTTGTGATTAAAACAAGTTGCTGTAGTGCTATCGAATATACGATACTGATCAAGCAACTTTTTAAGTTTTTCGAGAAAGAATTTTCTCTTGTTGCAGATACAAGTAAGCAAAATATTAACGATTTATGCTTTTTTAGTTTCGACAAGGATATCTATATAAATATGGATGCTTCTAATTGGGTTGCTGAAAAATATTTGACGGAAGAGGAAATAAACTCTGTTCAAAAAGGGAAAATATTGATAGCAGATTTTTCAATTGATAGCTTAGAAAGTATAGTTAAGCAAATTGAAGAGCAGGGAATAGATATTACAGCATCATATCACAATTGGCTTAAGATAGGTTTTGCATTAGTTTCTGGCTTGGGTGAGCAAGGGCGTATATACTTTCATCGTATAAGTAAATTTCATTCCGAATACGATGAAATAATTGCTGATAATCAATATGATAACTGCTTAAGTTCCAAAGGTGATGGGATTACTATCGCATCCCTTTTTTACATGGCCAGTAACTATGGAATACATTACAAGAAAAAAAACGAAAAAGTAAAAATTTCCATAATTCATTCTAATATATTATCAAATCTTCTATATCAAATTAAGCGAGTAAATTTCAGAGAAATAGCAGGTTTTGAAGATGAAAGTGAAAAATTGAATAAAAAACATTTTTTAGTATGCTGCATTGAAAATATTTTAGAAACTGCAGCGAACAATCACTGGGCATTATGTAAAAATCAAAATTTCATTTACTTATTTAATGGTGCGTATTGGGATTTGATCGAAGAAAATACTTTAAAAATGTTTTTGGGTGAAGCTGCGGAAAAAATGGGTATTGATAAATACGAAGCACGTTTTTATTTATTTAGGGATCAGCTATACGAACAATTTATAGCTACTGCCAATTTACCAAGACCTGAGCCATCTAAAGATACCGTTCTAATTAATTTGAAAAATGGAACATTTGAAATTAGTACTAATAAAAGAGAGTTAAAGGCACCTGATAAAAATGATTTTCAATCATATCAATTGCCATTTAATTATGATCCTACTGCAACAGCTCCAATTTTTGAAGCTTTTTTAAATAAGGTATTACCAGATATTTCTATGCAAATGATTTTATCAGAATATTTCGGATACGTATTTACTAAATCTTTGAAGTTAGAAAAAACATTAATGCTATATGGTACTGGAGCAAATGGCAAGTCTGTTGTTTTCGAAATTATTAACGCGCTATTAGGCGGAGATAAAAATGTAAGTAACTATTCTTTACAAAGCCTTACTAACGAAAATGGTTATTCAAGAGCAATGATTGGAACTAAGTTGCTTAATTATGCAACAGAAATAAATGGAAAGTTGGATACTTCTATTTTTAAGCAACTTGTTTCTGGGGAACCTGTAGAAGCACGGCTGCCTTATAACCCTCCATTTTCTCAAACAAATTATGCGAAATTTATATTTAATGTTAATGAACTTCCAAAAGAGGTAGAATATACAAATGCATATTTTCGAAGGTTTATGATTATTCCATTTGATGTAACTATACCAGATGATGAACAGGATAAAGATCTTTCAAAAAAGATTATTCAATCTGAATTATCAGGGGTGTTTAATTGGATTTTAGCTGGCCTGGAAAGGTTACTTGAACAAAAAGGTTTTACCTCTAATGATAAAATTAATAAACGGCTAGAAGATTATAAAAAGCAATCAGATAGCATTCAAATGTTTATAGAGGAAGAAAATTATGTTAAAGACTTAAATACAACAACTTCTCTTAAAATTCTTTATAGATGTTATAAAGATTATTCCGAAGAAAATGGTTATAAACAATGTTCAGTAAGAACATTTAGCGAACGATTACAAAATATTGGTTTTGAGTTTGTTCGAAAAAATTACGGTAAGGCTGTATTTACGAAAAAAGGAATTTCTTCCTAAGCATGCACGATATACACTTGCAGCACGATTAGTACTTTGTGCTGCAGGTGCCAATCGTGTAAGCAAAAACAAAATTTATTTCTTATCGAGGTTTATAAAAAGAATCTTGTTAACCCCTGTTAAAGAATTTTTCTTTCGAAAAGAGGGATTTCATCTTTGAAAAAAATCTTAAAACAAATTTAAAAACCCTTTAAAAATGGAAGCACAAAAAAGTAACAAGCAAAACAATTTAGAGTATCAAAAGCAATTATTAGGTACTTTAAAAAAAATAGTTGATTTTAGAACTACTCTTATATCGGAAGCAGCAATCATTTCCAATGATTGTAAAATCAAAGAATGGAATGGCATTCAAAGCCAAGTTAAACAGATTAAGAAACAAGTTGAAAAGAAAGAGGACATTAATCTTGAAATTATTGCTTCTCTCCTAAAAGATATGGAGGAGCCTATACTTCAACTTGAAAATAACCTTGAGTTAAAAAACAACTTCCGTTCAGTAATTGAGGAACAAAGTATGCGGGATAAGCCGGAAGTAGCTGCTGCATAAATATTTTAATCCTTTATCGGCTAAGATTATTAAAAAATCTTTTTAGTGCCATATAGCAGCCATATTAAACTATATGGCTGCTATAAATCGTAAACAAAAATCGTAAAATGATAAAAACAGAATTTAGCAGGGTAAATGATTTATTTCTTACTTACCCTAAAGGCTTCTATGATGCAAATGATAATCTAATTTCTTTCTATCAAAAGCTAATCAGGATTGTTCCTGAAAATATCTGCCAGTTTATTATTGTAAATAACGAAGATGCGGGCAAAGAAATAAAAGCATTATATCCTAAAAAAAATATTGTAGTAATTTTAATTAATGGCTTTAAAGAATTATGGTTACGAGATATAATGGGGTTTAATACTGGGATTAATAAAATCTATCGCCCAATATATAGTCCTACCTATTGCAATTACGTTTATACTTCCTATTATTTAGGCTTGATTAAACATCAAGTTTCTGAAATTTTTGAAAAAAGTATTGATGCGGATGTTATAGAAATACCTATAGTGCTTGATGGGGGTAATTTTGTAAGCAATGGTAAAGTTGGTTTTATTACTGATAAAGTAATTAAAGACAATAAGGGCATATCTGCCAATACAATTAATAAAATGCTTCACAAGTATTTAGGGGTGGATATAATAATTATACCGAGCAATAAGAACGATAAATTATCTCATGCCGATGGTTATTTAAATTTTCTAAGCGAAAATAGAATTTGCATACCGGAATATCCTGAAATTGATTTTTTAAGGGGTGATATAGAATATTTAAATAAAATAAGGATGGTTGTAGGGCAATCGTTAGAAATCACCACAATTTACGATAGGCCATTAGCAGAAAAAGTAAGTGGTAGCGGTAGAAATGAGTTTGATAAATCTAAAGAATGCTTAAATAGTGCTCGTGGTATATTTATAAATTTCTTAATTCTAAATAATACCATCATTCTACCCGAATATACTATACCCAATTATAAGCGGAAAATGATTTATAATGAGGTAAACAAGCACATATTGCGGAATTTGGGCTATAACGTAATTTCAATTAACTGCGACGAACTGGCAAGCCTTGGTGGTTCGCTACATTGTATATCATTCACCAACTAAAATGTTAACAATGAAAAATTAGCCTCCATCAACCATTCCGTCAACCAAAAAGAAAAACCCATTGTAAATATCTAGTTTACAATGGGTTGCATTAATTTTATGTGGTCTCGCTAGGAATCGAACCTAGATCAAAAGTTTAGGAAACTTCTATTCTATCCATTGAACTACGAAACCAAAAAACTTAGTTATCAAGTATCAACAACAGCTACTTGTTTTCCTAAAGAATTAGCATGGCATCGCCATACGAATAGAAACGATATTTTTCTTTAATGGCTTCTTTGTAGGCTTTCATAATTAAATCGTAACCACCAAAAGCACAAGTCATCATCAATAAAGTTGATTCGGGCATGTGGAAATTTGTAATCATGCTATCAGCTACACTAAAATCATACGGAGGGAAAATAAATTTATTTGTCCAGCCTTTATATGGGTTTAAATGCCCTGATACACTTACCGAAGTTTCTATACCACGCATAACTGTTGTACCAACAGCGCACACACGTTTTTTAGCGTCTTTAGCTTGGTTTACAATTTTAGTAGTGGCTTCAGGTATAACAACTTCTTCCGAATCCATTTTATGTTTGGTTAAGTCTTCTACCTCAACCATTCTAAATGTACCCAAACCAACGTGCAGCGTAACGTAACCAAAATTTACGCCTTTAATTTCTAAGCGTTTCATTAACTCACGGCTAAAGTGTAAGCCTGCGGTAGGTGCAGCAACAGCTCCTTCGTTTTTAGCAAAAATAGTTTGGTAACGGTCTTTATCGCTATCTTCTACTTTACGTTTAATGTATTTTGGTAACGGTGTTTCACCTAAATTATATAACATCTGACGGAAATCATCATACGGACCATCATATAAAAAACGAAGTGTACGCCCACGCGATGTGGTGTTATCAATTACCTCAGCTACCAACGAATCGTCTTCGCCAAAATAAAGTTTATTGCCTATACGTATTTTACGAGCCGGGTCAACCAACACATCCCATAAACGGCTTTCACTGTTTAGTTCGCGTAATAAAAACACTTCGATTTTTGCACCGGTTTTTTCCTTATTGCCATACATGCGCGCCGGAAAAACCTTAGTGTCATTCATAATCATTACATCACCATCATCAAAATAATTAATAATGTCTTTAAATTTTTTATGATGTATTTTTCCAGTTTTTCTGTCAACTACCATTAAACGACTCTCATCACGGGTTTTTGCAGGATACTCAGCCAATAGTTCTTTTGGCAGGTTAAATTTAAATGCAGATAATTTCATTTTTTATGTCTTATTTTTTAGCAAGACATGAATTGCCGTTGAGGAAGGCAATTGCATAATCTTACGGGATTAATTTTAAAAGCGTGCAAATGTAGTGTTTTAAAACCCAAAAGTCAAGTGTTTTTTGTAGGCTTTATTGCCTTGTTTTTGTACGAAAAACAACAACTATATACCTATTGCTTATTTGCTATTACCTAAATTGGGTGTTACGGTGGTTACACCGTATGGTTTTACACTTCAGTTTTTAGCTAATTACAGTAGAAGGATTAATGTTTTGTTTATTATCATGTATCTTTTGGGTTAAGCAAAAAGATACTAAAATTAATTTGCCATTAGCATCAATAAGCAAAAAACCTACTCCCTAACCGCTATTGTTTCTTCAATATTTTTTAATTCAATAATAACATCTTCGTCACCAGGTTCAAGTTTCAAAGTTTTTTCAAGTTCTTTTTTAGCCGCAGCTAATTTTCCTTGTTCTTCATAAAGCAATCCTAAATTATAATGTGCGCGTGCGTTATCTACATCCAGTTGTATGCCTTTTAAATAACATTTTTCAGCGTCTAATTTTTTTTCTTCTTGGTCGTATAAATTGCCAAGGTTTATATACGTTACCGCTTCTGTAGTATCTAAAGCAATGGCTTCTTCAAAAACATCTTTGGCTTCTTTCACTCTTTTTAACCCAACAAGGTAAACGCCATAACTATTTAGTATAGCAACTCGGTCCATTTTTTCTTGTCCTTTAGCCATCTTTAATAAAAACTGAAAATCTACATCCTGTACTTCCTCCGGTGGTGCCGCACCCCAAACAGGATTGTTGCCTATGGTGTTTATTTTCGAGTTTAACCTTTTCACTTCTATATCTAAGCGTTTATTTTCTGATAGCTCGTACGCTTTTTCATACGCTTGTTCGGCAAGTTCATATTTTTCTTCTTTAAAAAAATCATTGCCCAGTTGTTCATATTTACTAATCACTTTTCTGGATTGGTATCTATCGTACTGGTCT
>Ga0206809_1047_pt1 | contig 27936 bp, 24 predicted proteins | sample Alteio_BWOrgCont_55_FD_152903 | JGI IMG/M metagenome (GOLD analysis project Ga0206809, IMG submission 152903) | Enriched cells from forest soil in Barre Woods Harvard Forest LTER site, Petersham, Massachusetts, United States -... | ecosystem: Environmental > Terrestrial > Soil > Temperate forest >... | reverse complement strand
ACGCCATTGGTGATAGAGAATAGCTTATTGCGTGCCGGGGAAGTAAAATTGGTGTATAAATATTTAGCCGCAATTACAGCAGCCAGGGGGTGGAGTGGAAAAGTATAATGTGGCAACTGGTATTTTGAACGGGTTAGGAAAATAAAAATAAGGAGGAACCCACCTAAGGTAATGGCCTCGGGAGATGTATGTGTTTTCCATGTTTTTACTTTCTCTTTTATTTCGGTAAACAGCGCCACCAAAAAGAATACCGTCCATGGCAGGAAACTCCAGAAAAAACTGTGGATGAGGAAAAACGGGTCAGGGTTGTTGTTCCAGTAATTCTCACCGGTTATACGGCCAAAGCTTTGTGTCCAGTAATAGAAACGCAGGCCCGACGGGCTTTTTATGTTGTATACTGTTTTTTCGGGGTGCATGTCAAATTGTTCGTAAAGGCCAATGCTCATGGGTAGCAACATAAGTGCCACCGCAAGTATTACAACCAGGTATTGCCAGCGGAAAAAGTTTTTCCATTGCCTTTTGTAAATAAATTCAGTGGAGAATGCAACCACAGGAATTATAAGCCCTAAGGGCCCTTTGGTAAGCATTGAAAGGCCAATACCAATGGCGCCCAATAACAGGTTTTTAAATTTCAGGTGAAGATTGAATTCCGCGAGTTGCCAGATGGTGAAAATTACAAAACCGGTGAGCATGGTATCGCAACGCACATCGTGGGCCATAAGGTATGTTGCGCAGCACGATGCTGTTATAAGCGCGGCTATTTTTGCAACGCGTTCTGCATAATATAGCTTCGAATAGCGGTAAACGGAATATACACCCAGCGCTATGCATAATATAGATGGAAGGCGGAAAGCCCAGTCGTGTACACCAAATACGGAAAATGACAGGCAGGCGGTCCAGAAAAGCAGGGGTGGCTTATCGAGGTAATCTTGTCCGTTGCAATATACCTGCAAATAGCTGTGTGAATGAAACATCTCCTTCGAAATGAGCGCGTACTGGGTGGCGTCTACGTCCATCAGGTCCATTTGCATGCCGATAATATAAATAATGGCAAGCACGCAAAGCGAAGCGTAAAAAAAGAGATTGAAAACTTTATTTTCTTTAGTTTCTGTTATATTCATTTCTTACAGCAGAAAGCCAAAGATAAACCGATAATAATTATGAACTATAAACTATGAACGATGAATAGGTATTCCGTCAACGTTCATAACTTATAGTTTATCGTTGAATAATAAGCTTTTTAAACGCTGTGTGCGTGTCGGTGCTTACTTTAACAATATAAAAACCGGTAGGGAGGGAGCTTAAATCAATTTGCATTTCGCCATTCGCCATTAGCTGATAGCCATTAGATGAAGAATATACTTTTTCTCCAAGGGTATTATATATTTCTACCATTTTTACCTTTTCATTGTCAACTTTTAATTGGAAGTTGACTACTCCCGTAGTCGGGTTAGGGTATATGGTTACATTATTATCGTCTTTTGTAATTTCAGGTACCGCGTCATAGCTTCTGGGTCCGAAAACAGGCCGTAACATAAGGCTTCCCGGGAAAGTGGTGTTTTGCCAGTTAGGTGATATAGGGTCGGTGCAATAGAATATTTTATCTGCATGGTTATTATTTAAATCCATACCAATGTTAATGGAATCGCCTCCTATATTTTCAGTACTCTGAACCCAGCCCAGGTAAAATTTACCAGGGGGTAAAATAATACCATGCGCACTGTCTATATTGTAAGGAGTAAACAGGTTTAGCCCGGCGCTGTCGTATTTCGGGTAGTCTATGTTCGGAATAGATGAAGCTCCTCTTGCAGCGGTATCTTCATAAATCATGGTGCCGGGCACCCCTCCATTGTCGGCCCAAACAGCAAGATTAAAACTATAAACCTTGGCGTTTACAAGGGTGTAGTCGAAATATATTAGTGCAGCTACAAGGGTATCGGTTTTATTAAGTGTGAATTCCTGGGCAATATAAGTGGGCACACCGGGTGTTCCGCTAACGAACCATGCACACTCGGGCGAACCATCGTCGTAGGCAAAGTAATTATCAAACACCTGTGCAAAGCGAAGTGTGTCGACTAATGAGTCGAAAGGGCCTGTAACGTCAAGGTACTCGGTAAAGTTAAAAGTTGTGGGGGCAGTTAGTGTTGGCAATGTAGAATAAGTAAGTGTCGGCTCGCTATGCGGGGTGTAATTTACATAGCCCGATGAATAATATGTGGGTTCGTTATTACCGCCACCGCTATAACTGGTAAGAAAGCCCGGTATAGCATCGTACCCATACGTGGCATTAATAACTATATTATTGTTGTTCCTTATATAGTTATGAAAGCTTGTTTTTAAATCACTTGCACCGGTGAACTGTTCCCATGGCATATATTCATAATTAGCCAGGAGCGAGGGGAATTCATAAACAAATGACATACCATGTTGTGCGGTATCGGTAATATGGCGGTTATCGTTAAGGTAAACCTCATCAATACTCCAGTGGTCGAGGTTGCCCGAAGTGCATGCATAATTTACAAACCTGAACTGGAAACCGTTAGCCAGGTAAAATGGATTGGTAATGGGTATCATTACATACCTGAAATTTGAATCTTTTGCGGTAAGCGTATCTGACCCAACCTGGTACCAAACTGTCACCCAGTCAGAAGTATCCGGGTTGGCAGGGTTGTGGAACTGCAGCAGCAGGGTATCACTGAGTTTAGGGAACAGAATATTCGTGTCGCCACTATAGCGCGAGCCTTGCTGGTAATAGAAGCTCAGGTAAAGAGAATCGGCAAGGGTATAGCTGCCTAATTGAATTTTTTTTGAGGTAAGGGTATCGGCAGGGAGAGACGAGCCGGCCGTTGCATATTTATTGTAGGGCATCCCTCTTTTATTCAGCCCGTCGAATGTGGCAACGCCAATAGTGTGGGGGGCGTAAGGCAGGTTGTAGTTTACATATACATTGCTGTCGAGCCACCAGTTAGTATCGGGGTATGGGCCGGGTTTTGCAAAATCGTCAAGGAAGGGAAGGGTAACCGAACTGTGAGATGCCGTAGTTCTTTTTACCGCTTTTTTATTGGCTATCATGGCCTTATTATAGGCTATACGTAGCTGCGGGTTACTGTGCAAAGGACCAATATGGTCCTGGGCCATAAGGCTTCCGCAGAAGATAAAGAGTATTAGAGTGAGGCGTATTTTCATGTCAATAGTTTCTGTATAACGGAATAAGTGCAATATTATTGTTTTATGGTGAATCCGGTGCATCATCATGGTCGCCTTTACCTACTACAAGCTCAACAACCGAGCCTTTGGGCAGTTTATCACCATCCTCAACCACTTTCCCCTTATAAATCACTTTTAATACACAACCGGCACAAATATTCCTTTCGTAGCTTATGCCGCCAATCTTTATTCCATTGTTTTTTAAGGTAAGTTTGGCATTCTCTAAGGGCATATCGGTCATGTTGGGCATTACCACCATGGGCGCTACAGCATTTGTAATATACAGGTATATATTCCGTCCTTCTTTTACAGGGGCTCCAGGGTAGGGGTTCTGGTTTATAACCGTGCGGGGTGGCAGTTTTTCATCGTAGGTAGAGTCTATTATCTTATACATAAGCCCTTTATCAGCCAGCATTTTCTGCACATCGGCCAAAGGTTTCTTTGTAAAGTCGGGCAGGGTAATAAACTGGCCATGGCGGGTATATATATCAAGCATTTTGCTTGCCCCCCAGAAAACGGCAACCAGCAATACCACTGCAATGCCCAGGTTCTTATAGAATATTTTACTTTTAAGGAATTCCTTGAATTCTCCCATTATTTTATCTTTTTGCTTCTTTTCCTGTTTTCAAAGCCATATTGCAAAATGCGGTCGATAAACTCAAAAGGCGTATAGCCATTAATAGCGGTCTGGTGGAATATACATGTTGCAGGTGTCATACCGGGCAGCGAATTTACTTCAATAAATATAACTTCCACTTTTCCGTTTTTATATACTCTTACAAAGGCATCTATACGTGCATATCCCTCCACATTCAACAATATAGCGGCCCGTTTCAGTTCGGCCTTCACTTTATCCGATACGTTTTGCCTTTGTTTAGGGTTAGGTGCATAGCGGGCCGGTGTTATATTCTGCCCTTCGCCGGCTAAAAATTTCTCTTCCAGCGATAAAACAGCTCCCTCAGATAACGCTTCCGATGCCTCAAATATTTCGTAGAGTTTACCTTTTGTTGTGTGGTGAGTCAATAACCCGCCGGTAATCTCTAATAAATGGTGGGCTCCGTTCCTTTTAATAAGTTGCTCGGCCAGGAATGCTTCTTTACGCGGAAACTCCTCGTTCGACTTTATCTTCAATATATCTGAAGCTTTTTTGTCTTTTGCTTCTTCACTTCTAAAAATCAGTATAATAAACGCCCTGAATTCCTCGTAGGTATCTATCTTTCGTACTGCCGAGCTGCAACCATCGTCAATAGGTTTGGCAATAAAGGGAATACCCAGCTGCTTTACCAGTTTATCAAATAAGGCTTTGGTGTTGCCCTGGCATTCTTTATGGGTAATAATAATATCGTCGGGTACCAGCAAGCCGTTTTTACGCAGTATGTTGTTGGTTTCGTACTTGTTAATGGTTACCGCCGAAGTTGCAGCCGATGAACCATTGAATGGCAAGCCTACTTTACCCAATTCAGCCTGTACCTGTCCGTCTTCTCCGGGCCGGCCATGCAGGGCAATAAATACCCCGTCTACTTCTTTGGCCAGTTGTTCATAGCTGAGTTTGCGCGGAGGGTTAAGGCTGTTGCCTGCAGAATATTTTTCAGTTATGCCTTTGCAGTTTTTCTGCACCTCTTTTATATAAGGGTGCACCTTATAGTTTTCAATCTTCTCCTTTATATCGTCGGCATTATCTTTCAACAGTATGTTTACCGGTATCTGGTAAAGAGAATGGCCCTTGGCGCTGCCTAGCAGGAAAACAGGTATGGGCTCGTATTGGGCCGATGATGCCAGTTTCTCATATATGTTCCTGCCGCTTTCAACCGATATGTGCCTTTCCGATGAATAGCCGCCCAATATCACGGCTATTTTCTTTTTCCTTGTAGCAGCATTTTTTTCTGCGCTAATCAGTTCATCTACTTTATGCAGCAATGCAATATGTTGGGGCAGGTGCATGCTGGTGGCAATCCGCTGCTGAACCGATGTACGTATTATATAGGTAAGGAACCGTGAAGGGTTAAGGCCAATCTCTGCTGCCTGGTGAAAGAAGAACGATGAAGGCAACATACCCGATGTGGTGTTGGGGTCGTTGAGGAAGATTTTATTGTCTGGGGTAATAAAGCCATCAATACGGGCATAGACATTAAAGTGCATGCTGCTGAAAAGTTCGCAACAGGCTTTGGCAATCTGTTTTATCTGTTCTTCGGGTAAATCAATTGGCGTTATTTTACGCGACAGCCCCGGTAAATATTTTGAACGGTAATCGAATAACTCTTGTCCCTTGCGAATTTCGGTGGGGGGGAGTGCAACGGGGTTACCGTTTTCATCTTGCACCACAATACACGAAAACTCTTTGCCATGTAAAAACTCTTCTATCAATACTTCGCTTTCTCCGTCGAAGGCTTCCATTAATACATCGGCCTTCGATTTTGAGAATATAGCGGTAAGTTTCTTCAGTAAATCTTCGGGGTGGTAAACATTTACATTCTCTTTCCCATATTTTAACGATAGCGGAAAGCCAATGCCTTCGCGTATGTCGCCCAGTTCGCGTACATAGGCCACACGGTCAGCTTTATCTAACTGCTGCCACTCGGTATGCGGCAACTTGACCACAAAAAATGCCTTTAGCAATGCCCTTTGAAACGATTCAAAATCCTGCTCCATTAGCACAGTAGCGCCAATAGACGAGCCCTGGTTGGCAGGTTTTATAACACATGGGCTGCCAATGGTGCGCTTTACGTCTTCGTAAATATTTTTTACCTCTTTACTATCGAATGCCTGTGCACGTTCTACTGTTTTAAATGCCGGTACTGCAAGTCCCGCACTTTGCATCCACCTGCGCTGAATGGCCTTGTTCATACCCAAAGCCGATGAAAATATACCCGAACCTGAGTAGGGGACTTTGTGATAATCTAATATGCCTTGTATGGTGCCATCTTCTCCACCTGCACCATGCAGGCACAAAAAGGCAAAGTCTATATGGTTGTTAAGTTCGTTAGGCTGAACAGGTTTGCCGAGTTTCGACAGCATTTTCAATGCCAACTTATTTTCACCGTCTTTTAATGATTCGGCATAAACCTGGAAATGGTGCTGGGTATGGGGCAAATATTCTACAGGCGGATAAAAATCGCGTATACTGCCTTTGTAAATATATTTCCAGTCCAGTATAGCAAAGTTGCCAAAGCTGTCGACGAATATGGGAACAGGCTCAAAGAGTGATTTGTTAAGGTTATCGTAAACTGTTCTGCCGCCCGCAAAAGACACTTCACGCTCACGCGAAAACCCACCGAAAATAATGCCTATACGTAACTTCATAAAAGGTACTGAAACTTGTGGTGCAAATATAGGGGTTTAGATTTGAGTATGGAGATATGAGGGTTGAGAAAGAATTCCACTATTTAATGTCACTATTTTTGAGGCCGCAATTTGCGTCCTCAAGCTTTTGAGGTCACAATTCGTGACCTTAAATCTTCCAGTAACTTACGACTTACGACTGCCGACTTTTTAGTATCTTTGCACCTGAAGCAGGCCGTTCTATCGCTTTCCCGAGTAGTCGGGAGGGAGGAAAGTCCGGACAACATAGAGTAACCTGCCCTCAGAATACGGGGGACACGCAAAGGGTAACCGATGTGTGATGGACAGTGTCGCAGAGAATAAACCGCCCTAGCGGAAACCGCAAAGGGTAAGGGTGAAAACGCGAGGTAAGAGCTCACGATTACGGTTGGTAACAGCCGCTATGACAAACCCCGGGTGTTGCAAGGCCAAATATGCCGTGGCTTGAGGGCTGCTCGCCCAACACGGTGGGTAGGCTGCAAGAGCATGAACAGCAATGTTCTGTCCAGATAAATGATAGGAGTTCCGCAGCAATGCGGAAAACAGAATCCGGCTTACAGGCCTGCTTTTTTTCTTAACTAACGTGGCCGTTGGCTACTATCCAGCAGCCAATAAAAATAAGTACCAAAGCTATCGCTGTAATAGCAATTCCGTCCCAGCCACCCGCACTTTCAACAAAACTTGGTTTCTTCATTTCCATAACAATAGGATTTTAAGGTGTCAAAGTTAATTAAAAATTACAGTTAGTAAGGTACGCAACATGCAACCAGTTTTTAATTAACGCCGTAACTTTTCTTTACAAATTGTATCCACCCTTTCAGGTCGAGTGGTGTATCAACTAACTCCCATTGGCTATCATCGGGTAAATGACTTACAAGAAAGTCCTTCGAATTGGCAAAGAACCATGTGTAGTTGAATGATCGTGTAAATTTTGTCATTCCCTTATCGCAATATCCGCTGCCCCAGGTCGGGTCGACCAGCCGCCAGGTACCATTTATTTTTACAGCATTCCATGCATGATGCAGGCCCGATTTGTCTTCACCCTGCAAGCTAAGGGCATCGTTTAAATCGCTGGTTCCGTAGCCATCAATTATTACACATTGTATGCCTGCCTCTTTGCACATACTGAAAAATAATTTGGAGTAATCATCGCAAATGCCTTTTCTTTTCGCAAGTGTCCTGGCATCCTGCTCGTCATTAAGTTCGTTGTAGTTATAATTCGATTTCAGTAAATGGGCATTATGACAATCATACGCTATGTTATGCCCAATCCAGTAATAAATGGCCCGCACTTTTTCCGAATCGGTTTTAAAAGCTGTTGTAAGCGTATCGGCAAGTATATAAGGGTCGTGTTCACCCGTAAAATCTAATGTGGATACAAGGCTGTCTACATTACTTCTTTGTGCATACACGAAACAGGAACAGCAAATAAAAAGTGTGAGCATTATTCTTTTCATGGCCGTGTGGGTTTATATATCTATAATGCAGAAACCTTGAAAAAGATACAATCCAATTAATTAAGCGCACTTCGCTCTCGCTCTACGCACTACTTTGGTACTTGGCTCTTTATTACCAGTGTATCTGCCAGTTCGTCGTGCAGGGCCTGTTTTTTAGGAGTAAACGCGGCCATAGCGTAGCCAATAAGCATAGTAAAGTTACTTATGTATTTGTTCATATACCTGCCTGCAGCCCTCCAGAAAGAAAGCCGCTGGCCCAGTGAATCGGTTACACGAATGCCGATAGCTATTTTACCGGGCGTAGCCTGGAAACGCGATGATTCCCAGGAGGCGAAATAGAAAAATACTATAAATGTACTTGCCAGTGAAACCCACATGTCGCGTATCAGTTCATCTATCGATGGCATAATAGGGGTATCGGGGTGCCAAAGGTTATAGTTGAATATTTCGGAAAGGCTTTTTGTACCGTCAATAAGCAACAGGTTTAAGGGCGAGAGCAGGGTGCCCAGCAATAAAAAATCAAGTATTATTGCTATAAGCCTTCTTCCGAATCCAGCATATTCAATAACTCCCACGGGTGCTGCATCGTATTCCATTTTGGTTACGTAGCAGCCGGTAAGCTTGTCATGCAGTGCCTGGTGATTTTCTGTTACCAGTGCCATTATATAACCTATCAGCAGGGTAATGTTCGACAGGGCTTTACACAGGTTACGGGCGCAGGAGCGCATAAGGGTAAGCCGGTTGCCATTAATATCTGTTACTATAATTCGCACCGCCAGTTTGCCCGGTGTGGCTTGCAGCTTCGATGCTTCCCATATACCATGGTAAAGCATAACGAACAGCATACGGTACAGCACAAAGTAAATGAAGTATTGCTGAAAGGTGTTGATAATAGACATATAAGCTCCGGCAGTAAATGTATCGGCCATTAAGGTATGGCTCATATTCTGGGCGGTAACTATCAAATTCCACAAACCCGATTTTTTCAGATAAATGAATATAAAGGGCATAAGTGGCAGGTGAATAAGGGCATTATCAATAAGAAATGCGGCTAAGCGCCTCCAGAAACTGGCGTAAGAATAGTGCACTGCAGAGGCTGTGGGGGTTATTTGCATACTAGGTAGTGAAGATTAAGAAGCGTAAATATAACAAACAGCAATATTCTGCGGCTTGTTTGCAGCCACTTAATTATGCACTACAGTTTGCTTATAAGAATGTAATGATAATGTTGCAGATGTTCATCTAATCAGTTATTTTTACAGCAAATAATCACCCGATGAAGAAATTGTTTGTAATAGCTGCCGTGGCGGCGAATATTTCGGTAATGGCTCAACAGACCATTGACCTTAATCCTCCGGTTAAAAAAGTTACGGTTTACCTTAGGGGAGCCATAGTAACGCACGAAATATCGGCTGAGCTGCCGCAAGGTAAAAGCACTGTTATATTTCACCGCCTTCCTTCCAACATTGATAAAGAAAGCATACAGCTTTCATCAACAGGTGATATAACCATACTTTCTGTTTCTTCATACGAAGATTATTTAAGTGATAGCAAGAAGAATGTTAAAACAAAAAAATGGAGTGATTCCCTTACTGTGCTGAAAGATGAACTGGAACGGCTGCATAATGAAGAAGATATTTTGGAGGATGGCAAGAAGTTACTAGATAATAACCGCAACACAGCCGGGGCCAACAATGGTACCAATGCGGCTACGGTAAAGGCCATGTATGATTATTATGTGCACCAGGTTGCGCACATTGACGATTCACTGATGTTTTTAGACCGAAGGATAAGAACAGTGAACAGTAAAATTGACAAGATAAACCAGGAATTGAATGAGTGGAAAAGCCGTGCCGATACACTTTCAAGCGATGTGGAAGCGATTGTTTCATGCACTTCGGCGCAGTCGTTAAGCTTTCGTTTAGCGTACCTGACGTATGAAGCAGGATGGGCGCCCTTGTACGATTTACGCGCAAAAGATATTAAACACAATTGCCAGTTAACCTATAAAGCAAGTGTTTACCAGCACACAGGTGACGACTGGAACAATGTCGACCTTACGCTTTCCACCTCAAACCCCGAAATTAGCCAGACAGCCCCTGAACTAAGCCCGTGGTACCTTGTATTCCAGCAGTATTATAATAATTATAACCAAAAAGCAAAAAAGAGGGACTATGCTGAAGCGTATAGCGAGAGAAATACGGTAGCTATGGACAGTAGCCCCAGTGTTGCCGGAGTCGCAGCACCCGTTTACAACCAACCGGTAGTTGCCAATACTACCCAGGAAACCCAGCTTACTACAGAGTTTCATATCGACATACCCTATACACTGCCTACCGATGGCAAGGCGCATACAGTCGATGTTAAGCAATTTGACCTGCCTGTTACATACCGCTATGCTACTGTGCCCAAGCTTAACCAGAATGCCTTTTTAATGGCCGATGTGGTACACTGGGAAAACCTCGACCTGCTTTCGGCTGAAGTAAACATATACTATGCAGGGGCTTATGTGGGCAAATCATACATAAATACCGCTACACCTACCGATACCCTTAGTTTCTCGCTGGGTATGGATAAAAAGCTGAACATAAAGAGGGAAAGGGTGAAAGAGCTGACCTCTATTAAGTGGATTAATGAGAATAAAACAGAAAACTTCGGCTATTCTATAACCATACATAACCTTCATTCCGACTCGCTTACGCTTATGGTATACGACCAGGTACCCGTAAGCAATGAGAACAGCATTACCGTAGAAGTGCTCGACAAAGGCGGAGCCGCCAAAGACGATGCCACAGGCAAGCTTACCTGGAGGGTTCCGCTGGCTGCAGGTGAAACAAAGAAACTTACTTTCTCCTATTCCGTAAAATACCCTAAGGATAAAGTAGTGCAAGGACTTAGATAAGAAGTTATAAGTTATGAGTAATAAGTTAAAAGTTGGTTTGATGATTTGATAATTAAGGTGTACCCATTATCAAATTACCAAATTATCAAATGAACTAATTAGTGTATGAAGATTCTATTTAAAAAGCACCAGAAATTAAGAAGGGCGTTTTATTTTTTTCCGCTCCAGTTATTCCTTATGACCATTAAGGAAAACCTGGTGTTCATTTTTATATGGGGATTATTTTTTGGTTTTATTACACGCAGCGTCGCGGGCAAATATGGCGTGCCTTACCTGTTTCAATACCCTGAATATTTTAACCATGTAAGCTTCAAAGCCTTTTTACTGATGGGCTTTTCGTGTGGAGGGTTTATAATGGCCTTTAATATATCGAGCTACATTATAAACAGTTTCCGTTTTCCTTTCCTGGCTACGCTTGACAGGCCTTTTTTTACATTTATCCTTAATAATTTTTTTATCCCTCTTGTTTTCCTCATTACTTTTATTTTCTGCGAATTTCATTACCGCAGTTACGATAATACGCCCGCATCAACCATTGCCTGGCATACATTTGGTTTTCTTATTGGGGTTACCCTGTTCCTGCTTATAACTATAGTATATTTCTACATGTTCGATAAAAATATCCTCAGGGTGTTTGGCATTGGCCCTCAGAAAGCGTCGAAGTTGAAATTTAAAAAGGAAAAAGTAAGGCTGGGAATGGAAATGCAATGGGAAGCGGTATCGCACAATGCGCTTACCTATAACGACCGTACCTGGCACGTTGAAACATATATTGGCGGCAACCTGGGTGTACGCCTGGCACGCGGCTATGAACACTACGACCACCGTATGCTCGAACGCATATTTAAACAAAACCACCAGACGGGCTCGGTGTTTGAGGTGCTGGCTATTGTAAGCCTGCTTATGCTTGGCTTATTCCGCGATAATCCGTATTTAATGGTACCTGCCGCCGCAAGCATTTACCTGCTGTTTACTATTTTTATAATGTTGGTCAGTGCCATTCACAGTTGGTTCAGGGGGTGGACAACATTGATGGTGATACTTTTACTGGGTGTTGTCAACTATCTTTCATCTACACACTGGCAATGGTTTTCTGCAAGGGCCTACGGACTTAACTATAGTTGCAAGCCTGCTATTTATTCATACCCTGTGCTTCAAACATTAAGCCACGACGATGAGACTATAAATAACGACATAGAGCATACCATGGGTATACTCGATTTGTGGAAAGTAAAAAACGGTACCGATTCCAATGGCAATAAACCGCCATTTATTATTATTAATACCAGCGGCGGCGGTTTGCGTTCAAGCATGTGGACAGTATTTGCATTGCAATACCTCGACAGCGCTTTTCATCACCGTCTTTTTAAACGCTGCGAACTTATAACAGGCTCCTCTGGTGGAATGATTGGCGCGGCCTATTACCGTGAGCTTTACCTGGAACAGGAGCAAGGCAGGCTGGCCAATGCCGACGACAGGAAATACCTTACACGCATATCGGAAGATATGCTGAACCCTATAACGTTTACCATTGCCACCAACGACCTCGCTTTCCGCCTGCAGAAATTCAACGACGGTAAGTACACCTACACCAAAGACAGGGGCTTTGCCTTTGAAGAAAAACTGGATGAAAATACCGACAGCGTTCTAAATAAAAGGCTGCGAGATTATCGTGTGCCTGAAGAACAAGCCATTATACCCATGATGCTGATATCGCCTACTATTGTAAACGACGGGCGCAAACTAATCATCTCTCCACAGGGTATGTCGTACATGACCGATTATGATGTTGATACCAACACCTTTTATAAGCCATTGCCGCAAACGGTTGAGTTTACACGCCTGTTTGCAGACCAGGATGCCCAGAACCTTTGCTTTACCAGCGCCCTGCGCATGAGCGCCACCTTCCCTTATATAACACCTATAACGGCTCTGCCCAGCGACCCTGCCATAGAGGCTATGGATGCAGGGCTGGTAGATAATTTCGGGTTGGAAGAAGCGGTTAAGTTTGTTTACTCTTTCCGCAATTGGATAGCGCAGAATTCGAGCCGTATAATAATTATACAGATAAGGGACCAGTACAAGCAGCCTAAAATAACCGATAACTCACCCCATAACCTGCTTGAGAGCCTTACCTTCCCCATAAACAGGTTTTACAGCAACCTTTTTCCGGTTGAAAACTATAAAGAAGACCGGATGATGGAATACATGAGCCGCTGGTATAAAGGCAAGATAGATGTGGTATATTTTCAATTAGATAACCAGGGCAGTGAAGATATTTCGCTAAGCTGGCATCTTACCGACAGGGAAAAGAACCAGGTGCGTAACTCTATGACTACGCTGGGCAATATGCAGTCGATAGCGGAGCTGAAGAAGATAATGAAATAAATTTAGTATTAAGTATCAGGTATTAAGTATTAAGAAGAAACCTGCGCCAATGGAGTGAATAAAAGTAACCTTGGTTTGGTTTTCCTTATCCAGGTCAAAAAGTTTAGCGAGGAGGATTTTAACTAGGAGGAGAAATCCTTACTTCTCTATCACAAGTTTCCCACTCGCAATAGCATCTCCTTTTTCTGAAATGATGCGATACAAGTAAATACCCGAGGGTTGTGCACTTAAATCAATTTTAGAGTCACTCTGAGCCTGTCGAAGAGCTTCATTATATACTTTTTCTCCAAGAATATTATAGATTTCTACTAACAATTGACTACTGTTGACTGATGACTCGATTGCAAATATACCTTGAGATGGGTTGGGATAAATACTAATTGTTGCATTGTGGGGCAATATTTCATTAATACCAGTCCTAATGGCCGTGTCTTTGAAACTAAATATAACCCCATTGCCACCAGGTCCATATATGTGTGTCATCCCAAATAACATATTGCCGGATAAAGTTAAATTACCAAACGGATTTGCACCAGTTGCGTTATTGAAATCAAGCAGTTTTTTATAACCGCTGCCATTGGTGTCAATTGAGAAAATAACACCTACAGAGTCCGCGCCTCCGCTGTATGTCATCCCAAATAATATATTCCCCGAAAGAGTTAGTGAGCCAAATGGCCTTGCGCCATCTGTATGATGAAAATTAAATAAGGCTTTATAATTATTTCCATTTGTATCTATTGAGAAAATGACACCAGCACTGTCGGTCCCACCGCCACTTACCATTCCAAATAATTTACTTCCTGAAATTGTTACATTACCATAAGGCCCTGCACCATTTATACGATTGAAATCAAAAATGTTTTTAAAGTCACTTCCATTCGTATCTATAGAAAAAATTGAGCCATCAGAACTCAGTCCTCCCATGCATGTCATACCATAAAGTTTGCCCCCCGATATTATTAAAGAGTTATATGGATACTTTCCATTTGTACCATTGAAATCAAGCAGTTTTTTGTAGTTGGTTCCATTCGTATCTATAGAGAAGATACCTCCTATACTGGATTTACCACCATTACACGCCATCCAAAATAGCTTACCTCCGGAAAGTGTTAAAGATGCCCACCAACTTGGAGAATTTGTGATGTTGAAGTCATAAAGGTCTTTGTAGAAGCTTCCATTTGTATCTATCGAGAAAATACACCCATAACCGTGGGCCCCGCCCCCAGCCGACAATCCGTAGAGTAATTTCCCTGAAATGATTAATGAGCCATCAGGTTGAAAACCTGTTGTATCGTTAAAAGTAAGAAGAACCTTAAACCCGGTTCCGTTTGTATCCACAGAAAAAATGGTGCCGGCATCATAACGAACACCACCCAGATCCGTCATTCCAAATAACCTATTGCCTGAAAGTACTAATGAACCATCCGGGTCGCGGCCATCAAATCCCGTAAAATCATGTAAATCGGTGAATTGGGCTTTCCCAGTAAAAAAAAATGTTGTAGTAAACAATATAAGTAAGCATACTTTCCTCATCTCTGTGGTTTCTTTCGCTAAGTTACTAAATTATTAGTTACAGGCTTTTTTCAACTTGCTAAAAAGCTTGGCAACACTTTGCCATACTATAGTTTATACTTGTAATTAATTGCTAAAATAAATAGTAAATAATTGCTAAATAAATTAACGGTGTATGAGTAGCGTTGTTGTTTTATGTTGCGATTGCGACAACTACAGGGACATAGAGGAAACCCGCAAAATAGAACTTGATGGTCTTAAGGTGAACCTGTATATATGTAACGAATGCCTGGAAGATTTGCCCAGGCTCGATGATAAAGTATTGGCCCCGCCGCTGGTGAGGGCGTGATATTTGCGGGAAAGGGCAGGGGAATAGTGTACAGCGAATAATAAATGGACTTGCCAGAGTTGCGGAGTTTTCCTACCTTAGTACTCCCTGATCAAAAACTTACTGATATGAGAAGAATTACTCTTCTGTTATTTTGCCTGTGGGCAGGCAGTTTATCCGCACAGATACTTAACCTGCCACCGCGAGCTAAAACAGCCCTTTCGGGCAGCCAGTTTGTGGCAACTATATGGTCGTCGAGTATGAGCCTTACCGTGCGTGAAGACTCTATATATGCTCAGGTGCTGAAAGGTAACGTGCCCGATTTTTACCGCAATCTTGTTCCTGTTACTTCAAAAGCATTTATTGCAGGCGACACACAAAAGGTTACCTATTATGTAGCGCCCGATTACTTTGCCATTGGTTGCGACAGCGATTATTTCCTTTGCCCCATGAGCCCTATGACTGCCACCAAAATAGCATCGCTAACCGGTACTACATTGCCGACACGTAAAATGGTTGGCGATATATGGAAAGCAGCACAGGTAAAAATGAATCCTCAGCCCTTATCGCCCGGCCCGTTAATGAGTACGGTCCCGTATTTTGCTCATCACGATACATTGGTTGATAGTGCACGCAAAACATTTATGCCTGCGCATCCACTTGGACAATTAGTGAGCGGCGACAAAAAAGATGTTATAATAAGCCATATTATAGACAGCATTGCTAACCGTGTGGTGATATTTGGGTGGTATTATCCTACCGGCAGTTATATACAGCCTATGACTGATATACATGCCGATGTTTATATGGACTATAGCCACGGCCTGCGCTTTGTGCAGAATAACTGTTGGCTGAATGATACTACCCCAACTACTATACAATGCATAGTGGAATCGGCTACACTTAGCCCCATACTAAGCGATGAGGGTACTATAAACTTACCCTGGTACCCATACTGGATTTCACTGAATACGCCAACTTCATTTGCCTGGCTGAGGAATACACCCACATCGCTGAAACTGGCAGTGGAAAATGACCCATCGGTAACCCATTACGATGTTTATACCAGTACCGACGGCGCTAACTATACCGAGCATTTGCGGGTAAAGAAAAGCAACCTTGTTATTGATTCATTGAAAACCGATAACATTTGTTTCGTAAGGCTTATAGCGTATGATTCAAACGCTGCAACCACATCGCTTATGAGTGAAATGCTGGCTTCGGTGCCATCGTCGCGTAACGACAGTACGTTAATAGTAAGCGGTTTTGAGCGCAACATTGCAGGCAATACCTACAGCTTCACCATACAACATGGCACAGCGTTGTATAATAACAACCGCTACATGGAGAGCTGCACCCATAAAGCTATAACCGATAAACTGGTGTCGCTTAATAATTACCTCGCTGTTGATTGGATATTGGGCGAAGAAAGTGTTGCCGATACTTCATTCGACCCGAGGGAGCAGAATTACATTTCATCGTACCTTGAACAGGGCGGTTACCTGTTTACATCGGGTTCTGAAATTGGTTACAACCTTGTGCAATTTGGCACAGCGGCCGATAAGCTTTTTTACAGCGACTATTTAAAAGCACGTTATATCTCCGATGCTCCCGATAATAAATCGGGTACATATTATTCCAGCAATGTGCAGCCTATCGCTTCATCTATATATATGGTGAATGATACCGTTAACTTCGATAATGGCACACATGGCACCTATAATGTTCCATACCCCGATGCTATTGCGCCAATAAATGGAGCTTCGGCAGATATGCATTACGCTACACTTGATACTGAGTATGCATGCATACATTATGCCGGTGTTTTCCCCAGCGGTTCTAAAATTGGTAAGCTGGTATATATGGCTTATCCGTTTGAAACCATTTACCCTGCGCCAACACGAGATACCGTTATGAAGGATATATTGATATTCTTCTTTGGCGAAAAAACTTTATATACAGGTATAGCTGAATCAGCAGGAAATGATTTACAGGTTAATGTGTACCCGAACCCTGTAAAAGATGAATTGACTATAGTTATGCCTCAGCCTGCTGAAGCCACAGTGAAAATATATAATATGCTAGGGCAGCAAGTCTATACATCGCATTTAGACGGCAACGAGTCTACACAAACCATTAACATGAGTGGTTTAACGCAGGGTATGTATTTACTCACAGTTGAATCGGGCAGCGCAAGATATGTGAGCAGGATTGTAAAAGAGTAGGACAGCAAGCGGGAATATTGTATATTTGTAATTATTCTTCATCCTATGAAAACGATTGTAATAAAAGCCGATAACGATTCAGTAGCAAAACTCATTACTGACCTCGCAAAAAGAATGGGCCTCAAGTCATCTGTTCTTAATGATAAGAAAAAAGAAGATATAGGCCTTATTCGCGCTATTGATGAAGGACTGAAGAGTGGGCGAGTGTCGGTTAAAACCAGTTACGATATTATTGATAAGCTGGTAGGCTAAATGCGTATTGAGGTCACGAAGCAATTTAATAAAGATATTTCCAAACTGAGGGATAAAAAGTTACTACTATCTGTAAAATCAGTTTTGCAAACTATTGAGTCCGCTAAGACCTTGTCAGAAGTAAATAACCTGAAAAAGATGGAAGGCACTACTAACTATTTCAGGGTAAGGGTGGGTGATTATAGAATCGGAATTTTCTTCAATAATAATACAGTTATAGTTTCAAGATTTCTTCATCGAAAGGAAATTTACAGGTATTTTCCGTAAGGTTATAATAGGTTAATTCATACTAAACCACATCACTTCCCGTTAATCTTAATACCTAATACTTAATACTTTGTACTAAAGTATGTACCAATTCCTCAATTACTTTTTCATAGTTTTTCACACCCTGCTGATACTCTTCAATAGCTTTGGCTATATATGGAAGAAGACAAGAAAGTGGAATTTGTTCACGCTATTCCTTACAACATTATCGTGGTTTGTGCTGGGTATATGGTATGGCTGGGGTTTTTGCCTCTGTACCGAATGGCACTGGCAGGTGCGTGAGCATTTAGGTTATGGTTATCCGTCAGATTCCTATACTCATTTCCTTGCGCAATTACTTACCGGGCATAATTTCGACCAGCACATGGTAGATATAGTTACCGCTGCCATGTATGGCATAAGCGTGGTACTGAGTGTGTGGCTGAATACAAGAGACCTGTTAAGAAAGCGCAGGCTTGCGAAATCAGAATAACTTTTTGTATTGCTCTGTATAGTTCTTCTTACGGAAAAAGGTTTCAGCAACCAATTGTATGTTTTTCTTTTCCTCTGCTGAAGGCCTTTGCAGGTTTGTCCAATTAACAATATCTGCAAGCATGCCGCAGTTTTTATCCTGTACAAACTCGCTGAAATCGCCAATATTATTTGATATAAGTACTTTCAGCCCGGCAGCTAAATATTCACCAAATTTTACGGGTGAGCTTACCTGGTTGGTAACCGAATCTTCGCGCACCAACAGGCCATAATCGGCTGCACGGAGATAGTTTTGTACATCTTTTTCATTAACCCATTTCTGAATAACCCTGCCGGGGAATTTATCCTGCAATGGTTTTGCCGTTTCCGGGTTGCAGAGCATAAGCAACTTTAATGACGGATTCTGAGTAAAAGCCTTTGTGATAGTCTCTTCCAATACTTTAAACGATTGCCATCCTGCTGAAGAGCCGGAATACGTCAGCACTATATCATTATCGTTTATGCCAAGTTCTTTCCTTGTCGTTGAAACTTTTTCTGCGCTGTAATTTATTTCTAAATCGGAGCTAAGTGTGCAGGGAATAACAACGTGATTCAGGAATTGATAATTGAATCTCGTTTTCCAGTAATCAACCAGCTTTTGCGATACTGCAATTCGAGAATCAGATTCGAGTAAAGCGCGGCTTTCCAGTATGCGCATTTCATTGCTTAGGGCAGGGGAGTGGCTGGCAAGATATTCCTCCCACTCTGCTGTATAGGCACCGCGTGCATCGAAGCAGACTTTAGCGAATTTCATACTGTCGCGGGCAATAAGCGTAGCAAAAACACCACGTGCAATTACATTCTCTTTCCTCAGGAATGGTAACACCATGCGTAAAATTCCGATATTCTTTTTCCAGTTTTCAATCCGTGGATACATGGGCAGCACTATGGAATGCGGGTATTCTTTCTTTATCTTCCTGCGGTTGGCAAAAAATCCCCGGGCCGAAATAAAAGCAACCAGGGTTACCCGTTCATGATAGGTATCTTCCAGGAAACTGCATACATCAATCACCTGGCCCTGGTAAATGCCACCCGGTGCATCGTTGTATGTTAGGTATATCATGGAGTTTGAAGTAATTGTTTTGACTGGGGCCCTTCGCAAAACAACAAATCTATTATACTTAAGCCATATATGAAACCATATTTTTCTTCAAACACTTGTATATACTTCCGGTTATTGTTCCTCTGTTTCTCACATTCCTTTGGGTCGGCAAGGTTGCGGTAATCATCGGCATGCTCATAACTTTTTTCATAGGCTATGGTTGGCGAAAGTTTTATATCCAGTTTAAGCAACTTGTTGATGGTTTCAAACAGTTTCAGGTTCCAGTCGAGTAATAAGTCAGGCTGGTAATCATTGTAGAGCGGTGCCAGTACATGTTCGTAATATTCAAAGTAGGGGGAGCGGCGGTACGATGCCTCAAACGACCTCCAATGTAGGGTTTGCCAGGGAGCAGTGTAATTAATGCGCACCTCTTTCAATGGGGTTTTGTCGCTGCGTTTGTCAATAGGGACAATAAGCTTGAGCGGCCCGTTGGCGCCATAAATAACGCAGCGGTTGTAGTAATGCTGTTTATGAAAGTGAGCGTAAATATCCCATTGCGTTTCGCTATGGTTCAGCATAGCAGAATAGTGCTGCAAAGGGGCAAGGTAAGCTACAGGAAGTACGGCAACAGGGTTCACTTTTTTCTTTTTGCCATGAAGCCTTTTACAGCCCCTAATACTGCGGGTATAAGAGAAACAGCAATAATCAGTATGGTAACCATTTCAAAGTGTGCCTTAACCCACGGCTGCGAGCCAAGCCCGTAACCGGCCCACAGGCAAATGTTTATCCACATCAGGCTGGCCAGCATGCTAAATAAAATGAAGCGCGGGTAACGCATACTGCCCACACCTGCCACAAAAGGAGCGAAGGTGCGTATTATGGGCATAAAGCGTGCCAGCACTATTGTTTTGCCACCATGCTTTTCGTAAAAATTGTGGGTGCGTTCCAGGTATTCTTTATTGATAAAGCGTAACTTCATGTTGAATATTTTAGGCCCGAAGTAGCGCCCGATAAAGTAGTTTGAATTATCGCCCAGGAAAGCGGCAATAAAAAGCAGCAATATAAGCGTAACCGGGTTGAAAAGGTTCAGGCTGCCGCATACGGCACCGGCCGCGAACAGCAAAGAATCGCCGGGCAGGAAAGGAGTAACCACCAGCCCTGTTTCACAAAAAATAATGAGCATAAGTATTACGTATGCCTGCGACTGGTATTGCGATACAAGATTCTGCAGGAAAACCTGCAGGTCGGTGTGGAAGAGTAAATCTATCCAGTGCTTTATAGTTTCCATTAATTGGTTTTTAATGAGGCATAAAAGTAATTATTTATTAATCATGAGGAATAAGGGGTATGGAGTAAGGAATAAGTAAACTAAGAATGAAGAGGCAACATTGATTTCAATGGGGCAAGTGCTGCCTTATATCAATAGGAATCTTTATTAAATCCGCGTCATCAGCGTTCTATTATAATTCAGATACCTAATCCCGCATCTTAATACCTAATACTTAATTCTTAGTACTATATGTATTGTATGTTGAAAATAATTACTATTATTGCAATGTAATTCCCACACAACATAATAGACGCTTAGTTAATTAACGGACAACGATTATAGATTTCAGACGCGCTTTTTTCCCCTTATCTTATTCGAATAATTCCATCAACAAAATAAATTTGTTATGCACGACATCGCTGAATTGAACGGCAAATCATTGGTACAACTTAAAGAGATTGCCAAATCGCTAAAGCTCTCACGTACAGAGGGTTTAAAGAAACAAGAACTGATTGTACGCATACTCGACCACCAGGCTGCCGGAGGCGCAGGTGAAGAGAAAGCGCACGATAAAACAGACCATCATGAAAAGGGCGCGCACCATGAAAAAGTAGGGCACCATCACCCTAAAAAACATGTTGACGAAACAGCTGCGGAAATATCGGCCGAGCCTGAACATGTAACCCCTGTGCAGGAACCTGTAGCGGAAGTTAAGGCTGAGGTTACCCCTGTGGCTGAAACCCAGAAACCCCTCGATTTTGCTTTTACCCCTGAAAATAATGCCCCTCCTCAGCAATACCAGCCACAACAGCAAAGGCAGCAGGAGCCACAATATAACTTCGATAATATTGTAGGTACCGAAGGTGTATTGGAAATTATGCCCGATGGGTATGGTTTTTTACGCTCATCAGATTACAATTACCTGAACTCACCCGATGATATTTACGTTTCCCAATCGCAGATAAAACTGTTTGGGTTAAAAACAGGCGATACAGTAAATGGTTTTGTAAGGCCTCCGAAAGAAGGTGAAAAATTTTTCCCGCTTACACGCATTGAACTTATTAACGGTAAAACCCCCGACGTAGTTCGCGACCGTGTTCCGTTCGACTTCCTTACACCATTGTTCCCGCACGAAAAATTCAACCTGGCAAGCCATCAAAAGGCTTCCTTATCGAGCCGGGTGGTTGATATGTTTACCCCAATTGGTAAAGGGCAAAGGGGATTGATTGTGGCACAGCCCAAGACAGGTAAAACGGTATTGCTGAAAGAAATTGCCAACGCCATTGCCGAGAATCATCCGGAAGCATACCTTATTATACTGCTTATTGATGAGCGCCCTGAAGAGGTTACCGATATGGCCCGCAGCGTTAAAGCTGAGGTTATTGCATCGACCTTCGATGAGCCTGCAGACCGCCACGTGAAGATTGCCAACATTGTGCTTGAAAAAGCAAAACGTTTGGTGGAATGCGGACACGATGTGGTAATATTGTTAGATTCTATTACCCGCCTTGCACGTGCATACAACACGGTATCGCCTGCATCGGGTAAGGTATTATCGGGTGGTGTGGAAGCAAACGCTCTACAGAAACCAAAACGTTTCTTCGGCGCAGCGCGTAAAATTGAAGATGGTGGTTCGCTTACCATTTTGGCTACCGCCCTTATCGATACCGGTTCGAAAATGGACGAAGTTATTTTTGAAGAGTTTAAAGGAACAGGTAATATGGAATTGCAGCTCGACCGTAAACTGGCTAACAAGCGTATTTACCCTGCTATCGACATTGTGGCATCGAGCACACGCCGCGACGACCTGCTGCTTGATAAGGATACCCTGCAACGTATTTGGATATTGCGTAACCACTTAACTGATATGACTCCTATTGAAGCCATGGAGTTTTTAAAGGCTAAGCTAACACGCACCAAGACAAACGATGAGTTCCTTATTTCGATGAATGACTAAGTTCATTTAAGATTTAAGAAGTAAGATTTCAGATTTAAAATGAGCCTCGGCAGAAATGTCGGGGCTTTTTTGTTTTGTAGCCGAAAAAATAGTATCTTAGAGTAACTATTTCAGCAGGGTTTATGAAACTCCCACTCATAATCGTATTATTATTTAGTTCTCTTGTTTCTTTTGGGCAGCAACCTGAATACCCCGATAGCGGGTTTACCAATAAGACGGAGGCAAAGAATAAAACCAGACACGGATTAAAGCAGGGTAAGTGGTGTGAATATGAAGTTGGGATGGGATTGGGATTTGACTTTCGCATAATCCATGATACAGAATACTACAGCCTCACTATTTATAAAGACGATAAACCTCGGGGGATTGTAAGGATGTATTACCCAAGTGGAGTGTATATGGGAATGCGCCACTATACTTATGATAACAGAACATTTATTGAAAAGGATTATTATGAAGACGGGCGATTACAAAAGGAAGGCCCTTATATAGATGGAGTGGAAAACGGAATAATTAAGGAATATTATGAATAAGATAGTATATATACAGAGCACCCTTATGTAATGGGTGTATTGAATGGAGTGGAGAAATCATATTATAAAAGCGGGAAATTAGAGGCCGAAACACCTTATGATAGCGGGAAAATTAACGGAGTAGAAAAATTTTATAGTGAGAATGGTAAGTTATACGAAGTAAGGCCTTATGTAAATGATAAACTAAATGGGGTTGTTATGAGTTATGATGAAAATGGAAAATCAGACACTGTAATGTCGTATGTCGATGGCAAAGAGAATGGTATAGATAGGGCTTATTATAAAAATGGTAACCTGAAATGGGAATACCATTATGTAAACGGAGAAAGAAGCGGGGCCGAGAAATTATATTACGAAGATGGGAAAATACACTGGATAGGTGGTACAGAATATGATGAGTTTGGCAACGTGGTAACCGATGATACATTAATGTATATGCGCGCAAAAAATCAATATGTAAATGGTAAAAAGGAAGGAAAGTGGGAGGAATATTTTGATACTAATAATGTAGCCGTAACCAATAAAGATGCTCCCTATATCCGTTATACTCTCTATAAGGCCGATACGCCAGTGGGGTTTGTGAGGCAATATTACAACGATGCATCTTATATGCAAAAGGAAATACACTTTACAAATGGTGTTCAAGATGGAATGGAAAAAACGTATTACAAAGATGGTGAGCTGAAAAGCGAAACAATTTATACGAATGGTGTAAGGGGCGCAACAAAAAACTATGACGAAAACGGGAATGAAATAAAGCAATAGCATTTGAATTTACAAGATGGAGATAAGATTTCTTAAAGAAGGTGCCCCTGATTGTCCAATATTACAGATATACGGGGACAAGGCGGTGGAGTATGATTTGCTGATTAATGAAATTGGTCAACTTGTTTCCGGGGAAAAAGATAAACTGAATGTTACCAACTTAGAGAATTTCATTAGCCACTCTAATATAAAAGTAGTTTTTACTGTTTCAGAAACAGACATTGGCGTTGTAACAAATGATGAGATGGACTTTAACTGTTATTTAAGTAAAAATACATGGAGTGGGGTAATTCGAAAACTTACTGTTTTGAAACCACCAAGTCATGGTTACGGCTGGCTAGATGAGACTGCGGATATATCATTACTTATTTCAAAAGGTCTATCATGGTAGATAAAATAATAGCATGAGGGTAATTGTCATGGCTAAAGCCAAAGGTTAGGTTATTTTTTGTAACCCCAGACTTTCCCCAAGGGATGCCTTCGCAAAGTCTGGGCTTAATAAAGCAACAGGTTATGGGCTTTAGCCCTGAAGTACGCCCATTAAAAATGGGGGGTGTTAATAAAATATTCACTTTTTTGTTTACTAATATTAAACAAAATATGTAAATTGCATTATGGAGCAGAATTAATCTGCTTTATGAAAGATTGATAATATTAAACCCACTTTAAAATGAGTTACGAAAAGCATGAAAACGACAGTATTTATTGATAATATCAATAGTTATTGCTGGTTTTCAGCTGCTTGCAAATTCAATATCAATGGAGTTTTATTGATAATTCTATTGATTATGCATTGTTATTTCATTGATACATCATTGTTTTTTATGCCATCTCAACAACCCTATACATTCAGTGTTTCTATGTTAAAATACTAAACCTTTATCTCAACCTGAACCTAAGGACTACCAACGTATGACTAACGACTAATAGATAAAATTTCGTAATTTCACCCCTCATTATGGATAAAGCAATCAGAGATAAATATGAGCCAATTATAGGGCTCGAGGTGCATATACAGTTACTGACTAAGAGCAAGGCCTATTGCAGCGATTCAACAGAGTTTGGTGCATTGCCCAATTCTCAGGTTAGCCCAATATCGTTGGGGCATCCCGGCACTTTGCCCATGGTGAATAAAAGCGTTATAGAGTTTGCCATTCGGTTGGGGTTAGCCTGCAAATGCGATATCCGCCGCGAAAACCAGTACGCCCGCAAAAACTATTTCTATGCCGATTTGCCAAAAGGCTACCAGATTACACAGCACCTGACTCCTATATGTACCGGTGGATATATTGCTATCAACACCCCCAATGGTAAGAAGCAAATAGAGCTTACCCGCATACACATGGAGGAAGATACAGGCAAAAGTATGCACGACCAGGATGCTTACGATACCCTTATTGACCTTAACCGTGCGGGCGTTCCATTGCTTGAAATTGTTACCGAGCCTGTTATTGCCAATGCCGACGAGGCCTACCAATACCTTACCGAACTGCGCCGCCTTGTTCGTTACCTCGATATATGCGATGGCAATATGGAAGAAGGCAGCCTTCGCTGCGATGCCAACGTATCGGTGCGCTTGAAAGGTGCACCTAAGTTTGGTACTAAGTTAGAGGTGAAGAATATGAACTCTATCCGCAATGTGCAATCGGCTATAGAGCATGAAATAGAAAGGCAGATAGAGGTTATAGAGAATGGTGGCAGCCTGGTGCAGGAAACAAGGAGTTTCGATGCTACAAAAGGAACTACTTTCAGTATGCGTACCAAAGAATCCGCTGACGATTACCGTTATTTCCCTGAGCCGGACCTTAACCCAATAATAGTTACCGAAGAAGATAAGGCAAGGGTGAAAGAAACATTGCCTCCTTTGCCTGATGAGCTGTTGGAGAAATATACCGGCAAATTTGGCCTGAGTAATTACGATGCTTCGGTGATAGTCGACAATAAAGAGATTGCCTTATACTTTGAGGAACTGACTACCAAAACCAGCAACTATAAAGCAGCAGCCAACTGGATGATGGGCGATATAAAGTCGTACCTGAATGAAAATGCCATTACTATTACCAACTTCCCATTACCCGCTCCTAAAATAGCTGAGATAATAGCCCTAATAGAAAGCGGTAAGGTAAGCTATACCCTTGCCTCGCAGCAAATAATGCCTGCAATGGTTAAGAACCCGAATAAAACGGCCTTGCAGATAGCTGAAGAGAATAACCTTATACAGGAAAGTGACAGCAGTGTGTTGGAGCAATTTGTGGCAGAGGCAATTGCCAAATATCCCGAAAAAGTAGCCGAATATAAAAGCGGCAAAACAGGCTTACTGGGTTTGTTTATGGGTGAGGTAATGAGGCTGTCGAAAGGTAAAGCCGACCCGAAAGTGGCTAACCAATTGGTGAAAGAAGCGCTGGCGAAATAATATATTATGTGCATTTTAGTGCATGGTTAAAAGAACAAGTAACCCTGCACTTCAGTGCAGGGATTTAGAATAAAAAAGTAAAATGGGCTTGAGCCCTGACAATATAGAAGTACCATGTCATACGTAAAATCATGGATACATGCAGTTTGGAGAACTAAAAATAACAGGCCTCTCCTCACTCCATCCTTTAGAAAAGAATTATTGATTCACATAAGGATAAATGCAACAGAAAAAGGGTTACATATTGATAGTATAAATGGGCACGTTGACCATATTCATTGCTTAATGGCATTAAATGCTGATATTTCTATATCCAAACACATTCAGCTGATAAAAGGAGAATCTGCGCATTGGGCAAACAAGAATAATCTTATAAGTAGTAAATTAGAATGGGCAGACGATTATTTTGCTGTATCTGTCAGCGAGTCAGTGGTGAGCAAGGTAAGACAGTATATCGCTAATCAGGAAGAACATCATAAAAAGAGTACTTTCGCTGAGGAATACGAAATGTTTATGAAACAATTTAACTTTAAAGGTCAGGGCTAAAGCCCGCAGATAAATGTGAGGTTAACTCCCCGCCATAAATGGCAGGGTTAAAAAAGCAAGTAACCCTGCACTGAAGTGCAGGGATTTTAGGAAAAGAATAAATGGGCTTTAGCCCTGATGATAGAAAACCGGAAAACAGATAAACTCGTAAGTAATAGACATATAAATACAAACTGAAAAATATATGAAACTCAGGAAACACATAATTGGAATCGCGGCACTGGCACTACTTGCAGCTTGCGGTAATAAGCAGTCTGCTGCAAGCTTTGAACTTACAGGTAAACTTGTGGGTGGGGGAGAAGGCATAAACATTTACCTCGACCGCCTTACAGTCGACGGTACAGTACATCTCGATTCTGTTGTAATGGGTAAAGACGGGCAGTTTACCTTCCATACCAAAGGCATAACCAAGGGGTTTTATAACCTGCGTATTACCAATTCCGATTACGCTACCCTTATCCTCGACTCAAACGAGCATGTTACAATACAGGGTAATTCTCAGTTTTTAGGCAATACCTACACAGTAACAGGCTCAGAAGATTCGAAGCTGTTCTGCGATATGAATAACGTAATGAAGATGAACACGGCCAAAGAAGACTCGCTTAAAAAGCGTTTCGAGGCATTGGTAAATGCAGGCAGTAAGGACACCGCCCGCATGGATTCACTTAACAATGCTTTTCAAAAGCCTTACGACGCCATAGTTGAAAGCCAGCATGCTTATGTTACAAAGTTTGTCACCGAGCATCCTACATCGTTTGCCTGCCTGGCTGCCATACAGCAATTGTCGCCCGATGATTTCCTTGCAGACTATATTAAGATTGACGATGCCCTTTCGCATACCTATCCTAATTCGCCATACGTTAAAATGTTCCATGATAATGTAGCGCAACTGAAAAAAGTAGCCATTGGTGCTGTAACACCCGATTTCAGCCTGCCCGACCCTGACGGCAAGGATGTTAATGTCGCTGACTTCCGCGGTAAGTACCTGCTTATTGATTTCTGGGCGTCATGGTGCGGGCCTTGCCGTGCTTCATTGCCTGGTAT
>Ga0206809_1046_pt1 | contig 28193 bp, 25 predicted proteins | sample Alteio_BWOrgCont_55_FD_152903 | JGI IMG/M metagenome (GOLD analysis project Ga0206809, IMG submission 152903) | Enriched cells from forest soil in Barre Woods Harvard Forest LTER site, Petersham, Massachusetts, United States -... | ecosystem: Environmental > Terrestrial > Soil > Temperate forest >... | reverse complement strand
GGAATGCAGGTAAAATTACTCCGCGCGCTTCAGGAAAAGAGATTCACTCCAGTCGGTTCGAATCGAGAACTTGAAGTGAACGTGCGAATCGTGGCAGCGACAAATCGCAATCTTGAAGAAATGATTAAGAAAAACGAATTTAGGGAAGACCTGTTTTACCGCCTGAATGTTTTGCCTATCCACCTGCCGCCCCTTCGTGAGCGCAAAAATGATATTGAAGTGCTAGCAACTCATTTTATCGAGAAATTCAATCAGCAGCACCACAAAAACATAACTCACCTCTCTCCGAATGCTATGGCCATCCTCAAAGCGCATTCTTGGCCGGGCAACATCCGTGAACTTGAAAATGTGATCGAACATGCGTTTGTGATTGAAGCAACAACAGAAATTACGCCTGAAAGCCTTCCCGACTCTCTCAGTCAAAACAACCCACTGGCGCAACGCGTTCTGAAACATGGCTCGATTGATTTTGCAGCACGTCCTCAAGGTCTTAACGGCGATCGCAATGGGGATTGCAACGAGGATCGAAGCAGAGATCGGGCTATAAGTAATTTCGATGATTCAGACGAAGATGCGGACTTAGAGGTAGATCTGACTGCCCATACGACATTGGCAGTATCCGCCGGCGGGTCCATTGGTATCGACCTAGATAAAAGTAAGGGCTTTACCTTAGATATTAATCGTCTCGATTTCCAAGCAAATAAGGAAGAATTTGAGCGACAATTTCTAATTAGTGCCCTCAAGGCCTTCCGTGGGCGCATCAACCAAACTGCGCTCCACGCAAATATTCCGAAAAAGACCCTGCTGAGAAAGCTCGAAAAATACGGGATCAACGCTCGGGACTATTGTCAGAACTAGAACACAGGTCAACAGGGAGCTTATTTCCCTGCAGCTACATTCTCAACTTTGATCTTAGCTTGTCCCTTGAGACTTTCTACGTAGTTACGAATTAACTCCTGACGAAGTGCGTTTTTCACCTGAAGCTCGACCTCGTCGTACTCTAATGCTTTTCCAGGTCTTTTATCTACGATTTTAATGATGTGGTAGCCATAAGTCGTATGTATTGGACCTACAATATTTCCAACGGGAGTTGAAAACGCAGCTTCTGTAAATTCTGGAACGAATCGATCGCGACCGATGAAACCGATGTCGCCTCGATTGTTCTTTGCTGATGGATCCTTAGACATTTTTTCCGCCAGGGCCTGAAAATCAGCGTTGGGCTCCTGGGCTTTGGCGAGGATAGCTTTTGCGTCTTCTTCATCGCGAGCCAAGATATGCTGAACATGCACTTGCTCGGTACTGAATCTAGTCTTATGAACTTCATAATATTTCTTTGCGGAAGATTCAGACAGGGAAGACTCAAATTTTCTTTCCAAAAGAAAATTCATGAGTAATTGCTTCCTCATTAAACTGAGTTGATCCTTAAAGATCGGCTCTTGATCTAGTTTAAGTTTCTCTGCCTCTTGCACCAGAACTTCTCTCTCAATAACAGTCAAAAGGAGTTCATGCTTTGAATTTGAATCCTTTAAGACTGTGCTCCTTTGACCTTCGCTCAATGAACCCAAAGCCAGTTCAAGGTCCTTATCCGAAATGACACTTTCATTTACTTTCGCCAGTTCAGAAGCATGACTCGCAATTCCCGACAAAGCCATCCCAAGAACCATCAAAAGCAGACCGCGTGAAGTACTCCGTAAGTAAACTTGTTTCATTTTCATACCCCTATCCCCCGTTCCTCTAGATCACAAGAATGTGTCGAATAATTTATTATAATGCTCCTGAATTTTTTGTAAATCTACCATGTTCAAAAAACTCGAAAAACTCATCCAGACCGCCACCCCATTCAAATCCCTAAACTGAGGTGGAAGGTGCCTCGGGGCTTCTACAATTCCCTCTTGAAACTTCTGATAAAGCATTGGGACATCGTCCACTCGCAGCTTCCCAGCAAAAAGAAAGGGGATGAGTTGCGGCTTGCCAGCACGAATGGCGGACCGCATGAAATTGTAATTCTCAATAAACCCACGACAATATGAAATATCCTTCGTAAAAGGCGCACCCCCTTCGAGTACTCCACCCCGAAAAACTCTCATTGCGTTTGTCAGACATTCTTCTTCAGTATACCCCTCAGTTCTATAAAATTCGATCAATTCTAGAATATTTGCACCATCTTCAGCCTTGTCTATTCCTAGAATTCTATCGTTAATATGTCGTGCTCTTTTAGGATACGTCCTAAAAGTAAAAATCTCCATAATAACTGCAAGGCCTTCTTGTGTGGCCGAACACCGAGGCGGTCCTTTTGACAACCATTTTGCTACGTTTTGATGTACCCCATTCTGGGTAGTACCGATGTGAACCCATCCCTCATGTACTTCGAGAATGTCAATGTCACGTAAGCTAAACTTTGCTCCTTCTTTGATCTTTACAACATCGCCGCCGGCAGAGGCGTCCGCCAAAATTCCGTCGGATATTTTTGCTTCGACCGACCCGTCCTTAAAATAAGATTTGAATCTCTCATTGAGAATGTCAACCGTTTGCTTGGCATCATATTCTTCAACAGCAGGGGCGCTCAAAACACGTTCGTCAATGGACCCTAATATCGAATAAAGCATCTGCCCTAGGTTCAAAATTGTATTCTTGTCATCGAAAAACCTATCCTTGGGTGAACCATAGAGTTTTTTACTGTACTCGAAGAACTGAGGGGTCCCTCGATTCAAAAGCAATTGCACAACATCTAGATATTCCTGCGCTACACTTTTCAAAACTTGCGCGATCGAGTCTTCCGCTCCTAAAATCGAATCAATATCGTGGATAATTTCACGGAGTTCTTCTGTTTTCTTGCGGGGGTCAAACGAAAGAGGAGACTTTTGGTAGTAGTCCGGTCCAACCTTCGGTATTTTCTTGAACTTGCCTTTTCGCAACTCTTCTTCTACGGACGGGTCCCATTTTATGGCATCCAGAATGCGAATGGGCTTTTGAGCGTCTACGATTCTCTGGGAAATACGCTTCACTTTTTCTTTGTACGTCGTCCAGACCGGAGTTTTCCCGTTCACTTTATAAGTATGACAAATTGGAGGGTATTAAGCTATATTTATGATGTAATAAATACACGGACTATTTTAGGAGGACAATATGAAAAAATTAGGTTTAGCATTGATTTTGTCACTGATACTTGGAGCAGCAGCTTTCGCGGTCCAGGGCGGAACGCCAGCAGGAGCGCCTGCCAGCGCGCAAGGTCAAGTCAAGGACCCATGCAAACAGATCAAGATGCTTTGTGAAGGTGCTGGGTTCGCCCCGCACGAAGCAAAGGCTGGTAAGGGGCTATTTGTTGACTGCGTTAAGCCTATTTTGCATGGCGGCGCACCCAATCCGAAGGCCACTCTAGCGCTCCCTCAAGTCGACCCTACGTTGGTATCAGCTTGTTTGGCAAAGCATCCGAATATGGGAAAATGAGCTTCTAAACGCAAAAAGGGCACGGACTTGTCAGACTGGCCGTAAAACAACCTAATCCGAAAACCCGTGCCCTTACAAAAGCTTGAATAAAATCGATTAACGATTCGAATATAAATTCGAGCAATAACTCGAAAATAAATACGAATTAACGCTTCGAGTACTGGTAGCGTCGACGTGCACCGGCCAAGCCGTATTTTTTACGTTCGACTTCTCGTGAGTCTCGGGTGAGATGTCCTGCTTTTTTCAAGATTGGGCGGAAGGCTGGATCTACTTCGAGCAATGCTCGTGCGATACCGTGCTTCACTGCACCAGCTTGACCGGAAAGGCCGCCACCTTGAACATTGACTGCGATGTCAAATCGGCCAGCACTGGAGGTTAATTCCAGGGGTTGCAAAATCAACATTCGTGCGGTAGGGCGAGGAAAGTAGTCCTCAAAAGAACGATCATTCACTCTAATTACGCCTTCATCCCCAGCACGCTGGCGGATGTAAACACGCGCAATTGCGTTTTTGCGCTTTCCTACCTGGTGTAGCTGCTTTTCCATTTCCGAATCTCTCCTTACTTCCATACTCCCCGTGGGAGTTGGCACTTCCCAACTCCTTGTGGGAGCTAGCTAATGATTACTAAACTGCTTTAGAACGAGCGGCAGTCACAACAGTACGGCGAACCGCGCCAGAAGGCAATGCCTTAGGCTGCTGTGCCGCATGTGGATGCTCTGTTCCTGTATAAATCTTCAACTTCTTCATTTGATGCCGCGCAAGGCTTGACTTATTGGTCATGCCCCAAACAGCTCTACGCAAGATTTCTTCAGGATGCTTAATCAGCATCTCTTTAGCTGTCTTCGTCTTCAAACCACCTACGTAGCCTGAATGATCCCGATAGAGCTTATCGCTCCATTTATTACGGGTGAAAACAACCTTATCCGCATTTAGAATAACGACGAAATCGCCTGTATCCGCATGCTTTGTGAAGGTGGGTTTGTGTTTGCCGGTAACCACTCGTGCGATCACTGTGGCTATACGCCCAACGACTTGATCCTTAGCATCCACAACATACCACTTAGGGGCATTGGGACCTGTTGTCTCAAAGAAATGGGGACCGGACTGCTTCGCCTGATAAGACTTTTGCTGCAACATAGACAGTTGGAATTACAAGAGCTAAAGATTGAAGTCAACCGATTTTTATCCTAGTATGCTCGGAAATGTGCACTCAGACTCATTTTTCACTTACTCAATACTATAAATACCTGATTTCAAAAGAGAAAACTGAATTAAAAATAATTTCAATTAAATGAATTGAAACAAGGAAAAATGAACTCATGTTTCGATTTGCCCTAGCCCTTCTGAAAGCCGCCATTAATCGCCGGATTGTTCCAAAGTCTTTGGTTGTGCCGCTTTCTGGGCGAATTCGAGTCGATATGGAGGAATTTGTTCAAATTGAATCGGAAATTCCCATCGAAACCGAACTGCCGATTTCAACGGTAGTAGAGACTGAAATTCTAAAGTACGGAAAAGTAAAAATACCTATTAAATTAACTATTCCTGTATCGTTTACTATTCCAGTTTCCGTCAAAGCAAAGGTGTCATTGAGGAACGTGCCAGTACAAGTACGAGATTCTGTTTCGATTGATCTTCCGAAGTTTGTTACTGCGCAGAAAGACACTCCGAAATTCGTCACTACCACGAAATAGGAATTTTGGCTTCAGACGTGCAAAAACCGACGAAGTATCAAACCAAAAGTACATTTCACGGTCGCGACTAAATAATTCCAACTGAAAAATGAATAATATACGGGTCCGTGCCAGGCGCCGGATTAATCGGAAATCCCCAGTCAAAATTAATGGGGCCAATAGGCGTCTGGTAATGGAAGCCAAATCCAGTTCCATAGCTTAAGCCACCGAAGGAGAAATTATTCACGAGGAGGTTGCCCGCATCGAGAAATATTCCAAATTTCAACGCTCCTGCAAAAGGAAGATCGACTTGAGTCCTATAATTCACGTAGGCCAAGCTTTCACCAAATGAGGGGTTGGGGTTGCTTAGATTTTGGGGATAGTTGATCTGCTGTTCTTGATAGCCTCGGATGCTCGCTATACCGCCCAAAGCGAATTCTTTAATAAGAGGGATAAAAGAAGGATTATTCCCAACAGTCAGTGTCTGTTCATAACCCGTCCGAAAGCTAAAATACCATACAATATCTCGAGTAAGCGGAACGTAATAATCGCTTCTCATTTGCGCTCGGTAGTATGCAATGGGAGCTGGGTTGCCCTGAGATCCGAAAGCGGGCAGCGCTAGATCGAGCCAGACTGTACTAAAAAATCCTCTGGTCGGGGATAGAGGACTATCTCTAAGATCCAGAGTCACTTTGGGCGTAATGGTTCCGATTGTAAACTCACCGTTATCAATGCTTTCCAACGCCAATGTCTGATGGATCGATTCAATCGTATAGCTGATGTAACCAGTAATATTGGGGTCAGAAAGAAGTTGCTTATCCCAATTGGCAGCGAGAGTAGCAGTATCGGCAGAAAAATTAATATATTGCGTCCTTCCAGCAGCGGCAGTCGGTCGAAAATTCAGCTCCGGGATTCCAAACCACGGCCAAGAATAGGCAATCTGAGCCTGCCCCTCCACAAAGTTATAATTATAAAATCTCCGGTTGGCGCTGGCACTGATAGATGCAGTTTGGTTTTCGCCCCAGAGATTGCTGTACGAGAATTGACTAAACAACCTAATGCCTAGATCGTTTCTATATCCAGGGCCATAGACTAGAACACCACGATCAGCTTCTCTTAGACTCACCCGCACAATTTTATAGCCAGGCTGAGTCGGATCATCAATCGGTTTCAAACTGACAGCGGAAAAAATTCCAAGTTTTCTAAGTCTCCGCTCACTCTGAACAATGTCAGTGTCTCTTAAAATCTCCCCCACTTTAATTCGAAGTTCACGTGATACAATCGATTCATGAGTATTTGAAAGACCTTCAATTTCAATTCGGCTAACTCGAAACCGTTCGCCTTCCTCTACCTGCAAAGCCAGGCTAGCCAATCTATTATCTTGTGAATATTTAATTAAAGTATCGGTGCCCTCATTTACAATTCTAAAATCCAAGTACCCTGCATCTTTATAAGCCCTTTTGAGCCTTTCGACCCCGTCCCCAAAGGCGAAAAGATTGAGTGGCTGACCAGTCTGCATACGTAATAGTTTTGATATTTCCGCAGAAGAAAACAAGGAAGATCCCTTAATGAGTATATTATCAACCAAGGTCTGATCGCCTTCATAAAGATAGATTAGCAATCTTACAGAACTATTCTGTATCTGAGTTCTGGGTTTCGGTGGAAATAAGGTATTGGTAGTTACGACCCGCGCCGAAAGATAACCCTTTTCTTTCATCCACTCTACTAGAAATTCCGCGGCTTTTTGAATATCCTTTTCAACATAGATATCATTTTGAATGAACATCGATGCCTTAGAAAAAAACTGTTTTCGGAGCTCGTCTCCTCCAAACACCAAATTTCCGTCAAAGTCTATTGAGTCGATTTTGACTCGAGGGCCCTCCTTGATTGCAAAGGTTACCTTTCGCTCATACTTCATCGGATTTTCAAAGGTATATGGAGCGATATCAACTTTGGCGTATCCTGCCGATCGATACTCGTCTTCTAGCTTAGCCTTAATAATACCTACGTAGTCTTTCCCCAAACCCAAGAGTCGCTGCTCGTCAATCAGGCCATCTAAATACCCCTTAGTGAAAACTGTGTTACCACGAAATCCAAAGTTTACCCGCTCGCCCAAGTCAATTTGAAATTCAATGCCCACCCATTTTGAAACATCTGTGCCCTTGATGTCCTTGAAACTATTTGGATCGAAAGCTACATTATTCCTTGTTGCATTCACCTTTACACCAATAAATTCCGCAGAAGCCAATTGCTCTTGAAAAAGCAGCTTTACTTCATTCAACTTCTCTTGGTCGTAAATATCACCCACAGAAAAAGTTAGACTTGATTTCAGTTGCTTTTCCCGGGTCGCCCATAGCTTTTTAGTGCGCTCATCGCTCACTCCCTGAATTTCTTGTGCCCCTTGTAAGGCAAAATGGATAGAAGCAATCCGGATTGGCCGCCCTTCTGAGATCGAAAACTCCAAAACGGTTTCAACAGTCTTGTCTTTATTTCTCTTCCGAACGAGACGGCTTCGAATGCCAACCTCTTCATACCCATGGCGCACATAAAGTGACTGTAAATTTTGTTCCGTACGGATGACCTTCAGTCTCTCCAGTTTGTCACCAGGACCAATCTCTAGAGAACTTTCGATCACCGAAGTCGGAAATAATTTGACCCCGTTGATATCAACTCGGTCAATTTCGACACCCAATCCCAATTGAATTTCAGCTTGACTATTTGAAGCAGCCCAAGCAACTCCATCGTGGGAAACGAGTTGCAGAATACCGAGCAAAAGAAAAGGAAAGGGATTGAATTTCATGAATCCTTTTACTTAAACCTCTGCTGAAACTTCAAATCCATCCCCATGGAGTTCTGGGTCGTTTGCTGGGTATCCGCCGTTCCTGTACTGCCGTAGTTCGTAAATACTCCAGACAGAGACATATCCTTGTTCACGGAGTAATCCATGTTGAGTTGATTCTGCTTGTTTGTACCTACCCCAACAGTACTCCCCGCCGAAAAACTCAGGCGGTCAGTCAATTTACGACGGATAGTAATTTGGGGCGCCGCGGCCGAGTCAGTTTGGGACTGAGGGCGAAAAGCGCTGACTCCCTGTTGAGGGTTCATCGACTCATCCACGATAAATTGAAATCCTGTTTTGTCTTCGAAATCTCGGTTAAAATCCAACGAGTGTAATAATAACGAAGTGACTTCTCCCTGTTGGACAGCATTCTGGTCGGTTGAGCTGAGCTTCTTAGCATCGCTTGACGTCAACCCAAGGGCCAAGAGAGACAAAATTTCGGACTCTGGCATCGCGGGATTTGAAGAGAATTCAATCTTGATCTTATTATCCAACCTACCGGAGGCGTACATTTGAATCTTGATTCTATTCACCTCCGTACTCGCACTCAGATCAAAACTAGGATTAATTACATTAGGATTATCAAAATTTGCGGTAGCAGTTTGTATCTGGAAAATATGGTCTTTAAACAAAAGCTTCCCATGTAGAATTTCAGCATGACCAATGACTCGAGGAGAGTCCAATGCACTGACCAAAGTCATATTCCCCTTTGCCTCAACATCTCGAAACAAGTCATTTTGAATCAGCACGCCACGATCCGCATCTACTTTGATATTTAATTTGAATTTGGACGAACTAGTTTCTTGAGCTTTGCCAGGTGGAGGTGCGTAAGGCAGTGCCTTAAGGCCGCCGGCGCCCTGTTTAGATGTTAATATTTTCTCTTTAGACAAGGCGGATTCAACTACAATTGATCCATCTGCTATATAGGGTGCAGAGTCTCCGTGGACATCAACGGAACCTCTGACTTGTGCGTATTGGAAAGGGTATACTTTAATCTTGGATCCGCGAATCGTACTCTTAAGATCAATCTGAGGATATCGATCCGAGAAAAGGGTCGCTTGACCATTCACCGTAAGAACTCCACCGCCAACGTCCGCGTGGATTCCTTGTGCTGAGAGTACATTTTGTCGTAGTTGCAAAGTCCCCGTTACATTTTCAAATGCTGAATCGAAAGAGGAGATCCGTACTGTTTCTCCATCAAATTTAGCAGTACCGAACAATGTCGGTTGTTTCAGAGCTCCTCCGATCTCAAAATCAATATGAGCAAGACCGGACGCTTGCGTGACGGTAGGAACAAAAAACTCTACAAGGGCAGTATCTAAATCTCCGTGCACCTGTCCTTCAAACTGACCATTTTTGCTGGTTAAATCCAAAAAGACTTCTCCAACCCTCCCTTTCAACGAAGATCCAGCAATCTTAAAGTCACCAGATGAAACCGCAAAAGATATCGGATTGACCAAATCAAAACGAGCGTCATTTCTGGCGAGGGAATATTCAGATATCGTAGCAACTCCGTCTGCTTTTTCAATTTGTCCTGAATGAAAAGCAATAGCCAGTTTGCCCGTAATTAGTCCAGCCAGCGCACGATCCTGGAGAGATTTCGGATTGAGCAGTAGCAAAATGGGCGAAAAATCTAATTGTTTTAAATCGATTTGAATGGAGCTATTTTCTTTAGAGTTGAAGTTATAGTCAACATTCAGCACACCTTGCCCCCCCATTGCATTGGCTTGGACCAAGGAAATTCCCTTTCCAGTCTTCCACGAAAATTGACTTGGCGCCATTGGAGTTCCGCGGACTGTAAAATTATTCAAGCTTACCTGAGTCGCAGACTGGATTGCCCCGTCAAAACCCTTTCCGGAACTTGAAAACTCTAAATTTCCTCGAAAGGGAATGTCTAAACGGGCCACATGATCAATATCACTTAAAGAAAAATTTTCTGTGTGAAAATCCCAATCCATTTGCTGTTTTTGATCATAAGAAATACGGCCCTCAATCTTCCCTGTCTTTTTAAGACCCTGAAATTCACTGACATAATACTTCCCACAATCATAGCCGCCCACCAGATGAACTGTTCTAAATCGTTCGCCCCAGCGCTCCCAATCCCTTCCATCAAACCGTCCCAGGACTTTCAATTTTGAATTTCCAATCCCCCCTCCAACGTTAATCGTTCCGTTGAATGGCCCCTGGAGATCATGTGGAAACCAATCTAAAGAGTGGGTCATATAATCAAAAATCTGTATTAAGTCCTGAATATTTCCGTCGTGAATCGCAGCTTTTAAATCTATCGTGTCAACTTTACCCAGGCCAAGTAAACCATCTACTGAATAATGGGTAGTGTTTTTCACCAACTGCATCTGACTCAAATGTAATTGATCAAGCCCGTCATCCCAGGTAATCCTGCCCTTAAGACTGCCCAATGCCATCTTAAGATAGTAGACCTCCTTAAAGTCCGTATCGATATCAATGAAGACTCCCGAACTTGGGCCGTGAACATGAATTCCAACTGGACCTTGACCACGAACTTCATTTTCTGCGATTTCCTTGAAATCATCTAAATTTACAAAGCCGCTAGCGTAGAGGTCATATCCTGTCTTGAAGTTGATTTTTCCATTTGCATTGAATTGCGTTTTTGAAAAGCCAACTAGAACATTAACCGGCCGAATTTCGCTAGAATTTACGAAAACCGGACCACTCACGTTCACTTGATTCAGCTTGAATAATGCACTGAGCGGCTTCGTTTTTTCAAATCTTTGATTATCCAATTGGAATGGTTGCAGTGACAATCCAAGTTGCGCCTCCAATTGCCAAGCTCGATCTTTCACGGGTGGGGAGAAAATAGCGACGACCGTCCCATTCACTCTAAAATCGAGAGGGTAAACAGATGCAATACCTCCGGCCCCAAGCCAGTGAATATGTGCTTTCTCCAAGCGAAGCGGAACTTTGATCGGTGCCGTCGATCCTACCACCCAACGAGCCGGCCCAATTTCGACCATGCCGCCCCAGCCCGGTTGAAATCCCCCAATCCGCGGTTGCTCCTTGGCCGAAATCATTGCCTTAACCAAAGTGACCTCGCCTCCAGTAGGAGACGCATTCCATTTCAAATCGACGCGGGCAAAGTCAGCTTTCCATCTCTGATAGCTGAGATTTTTTGCGTTCAACTGACCCTCCACTTGGAGAGTGTCCATAGGTTTCGCCAAATCACCTTGTAGTTTTCCACTTACGGCTATATTTCCGGTCGGGATTTTTACTTGACCCCCGGCACCGGGAACAAGTTTCAAAAACTTCTGAATGCTACCTTTTGCCTTGAAATCGATGTCTGCAATGAGTTTCTTCGCGTCAAATAGATTGCCTTTGATCGCGCCAGACGCGGAAAACTCCGCTGCTGCGAGGTTGTCTTTTGCGGATCCATCTTTTTCGCCTCCGCTCGCTGAGATAAAAAGAGATTCTATCTGCAAACCTAAAACATTCAGGTAGGCTGCTCCCTGAATATGATCAAAAGAATCAGGCAATCCTATACTTTTAAGGTAGCTTCCCTTCGTATTTTCAAGATCCACCGATGCATTGTAGCCCAAACCTCCGTGACCTTCCCACTGGGAAAGACGTAATTGATTCGCCTTACTTTCCAAGCTCAAAGGACTGTCTTTTAACTGCACACTGAAATTCACATTGTACAAGGCGATTGAATCGGATCGAACTTGGAAGAGTTCATCCCAATGAAAATCTAATTTAGAAGGTTTCGCAGTTTTTACAGCACTTTGGGACGGCTTGGGTGGCTCCAATACAAGATGAATATCTCCATTGATAATCATGACTTCGTGCACCCGAATATCACCCGACAAAACTTGAAAAGGCCGAAAATTAAACTCAATTCTCTCAGCCGTAACTGAAGAACCAGCCGGTAATTTAGCAATATTTCGATGGCCCAAAGTGATCTTAGGATTGCGGATTGAAAATCCAGGCGGAAAGAGCCGAATGGAAAGATCTGAGAAATCGCCCTGGATTCCAATATCCTTTGGCAAATAACGGTTTGCTACACTTTTCAATACCCAAACAAACTGCGGGCTTTGGATAAACCAAAGCAGGCTTCCGATGAGAGTGCTTATGATAAGGATGAAAATAAGAAAGGGCCGTTTGATCATACTACTTTCAAACGTTGATCAATGTCTCGGTAATGAGGTTGAATCTCAACAACCTGTTTGTAGTAGTAGAAAGCTAAATCCTGCCTTTTCATCGATTCGTAGGTGCGCCCCAAAAGATAATAGACTTCAATCTTATCTTCTTTTTTAATGTCATTGTCACGGACAAGTGGTTGAAGGCAGGAGACAGCATCAAATGGCTTTCCCGCAAGAATCTGTGACAAAGCCAGTAAACAAGATGCCGAAAGGACCGTTTGTCTCGTTTCAGGAACCGTTGGATCCAATCTTCTATATGCACCTTGAAATAATCGAGTCGATACAAAATACAAATTCATCTCTAAAAACCCAATCCCCAAATCAATCCAATCTTGCGGAGAAGTTTGAGCTTGAATTAATTCCTTTTCCATTTTGGCACAGAACGAATCCATGAGCGCCTGGTCCTCAAACAATGAAAACGATTGAGACATCCCCAAATTAAGATCTAGATCCAACTTCCGCATGAGATCTTCTGAATCTACATCGGCTAAAAAGTCTTCATTTTTACGACCAAAGATGGGCCTCCTGGCTTCGCCCTCTCCAAAAATCTGTTTCAGTTCTAATGCGCGGACTTCTTCTAAGATTTGCCGCGCTGTCACATTTCCTGGGTCGAGAAATAGAATTTTATGAAGAATTTTCTTGGCATCTTTAGAAAAACCTTCACTGACTAGAATTTTGGCATTTTCCAAAAAATCCGGAATTTCCGCAGATCCAAAAGATACGTTAGCTTTTGGATCATGTTGAATGTCAAGCGCTGCAGAAAAATCATCCGCAGAATGCTGAGCCACTCCTGGCGCCTGATCATATTCTCCCTGAGTTTCACCGGCTATTTCTTGAGTCGATAAGGTTGGGGAAGGGGACGCCGTTGTCTCCGAATCAACCACAAGCATTGCGGTCTTTTCGAGCAGATCATCGCCTAGATCAACACGAGTGGCGTCTGCGGTGGATTGCTTTTCATCACCCATCAAATCCCTTGAATTTACTCGTATTTAGGAAGAAATTCCTCCAAAAAATGAGTATCATAATCGGCATCCCTAAATTTCTTGCTTGCCAGAATCTTTTTGTGAAATGGGATATTTGTTTTAATCCCTTCCACAACAAATTCGTCGAGCGCTTGACGCATTTTAATTATAGCATCAGCTCGTGTTGGAGCGTGAACAATCAGTTTAGCTATCATCGAATCATAGAAAGGTACGACCTTGTACTGATCGTACACAAATGAATCAACCCGCACCCCGAAGCCACCCGGCAAGTGCAGTCCGACAATTTTTCCTGGCGAAGGTGCAAATTTTTCGGGATCTTCTGCGTTAATTCGACATTCAATTGAATGAGATTGAACCTTAATATCAGACTGTTTTAATTTTAATGGAAATCCAGCGGCCGCCCGAATTTGCTCTTTGATAAGGTCGATTCCCGTTACCATTTCCGTAACTGGGTGTTCCACCTGTATTCGGGTATTCATTTCCATGAAGTAGTATTTCTTGTCCCGATTATCCACGAGAAACTCAACCGTTCCAACGTTCTCGTAGTCAACTGAAGCACAGAGCTTCAGGGCAGCTTCACACATTGTTTGACGGAGTTGAGGGTCTAAAATTGGACTTGGACACTCTTCTAATATCTTCTGGTGCCGTCTTTGAATCGTGCAATCCCGCTCTCCAAGAGCAATACGATTTCCATATTTATCGCAAAGCACCTGAATCTCGACATGACGAGGACTTTCGCAATATTTTTCAAGGTACATCGCAGAATTGCCAAATGCAGCGCCAGCTTCAGAGCTCACTCGGTCAAATGAACCTATTAACTGTTGGCTATTATAGACAATGTGAATACCGCGCCCGCCCCCGCCGGCTGCAGCTTTCAAAATCACCGGGTATCCAATTTTTTCTGCCTCTTCGAGCGCAGCCTCGACTCCCGGAACCGCAGAGAGAGTACCGGGTAGAAGGGGAACTTGAGCAGCACGTGCTATAGCTCGAGCCTGAGTCTTCTCGCCCATTGAACGGATGTTTGCCGGCGTCGGACCGATAAAGGTCATCTCACATTCACCACAAAGCCTTGCAAATTCGGCATTCTCAGAAAGAAAACCATAGCCAGGGTGTACTGCATCTGCGCCAGTGATATCTGCTGCAGAGAGAACACTAGCAATATTCAAATAGCTCAGCTTGGAATGGGGAGGGCCAATGCAAACCGCTTCATCCGCCAACTTGACGTGCAAAGAGTGTTCATCTGCAGTCGAATAAACCGCTACGGTTGCAATTCCCAATTCACGACAGGCTCGAATGACACGAAGAGCTATTTCTCCACGATTGGCAATCAATACCTTTCGAAACAACTCAGGCGTCTTCCTCAGGCCTGTTGACTGATTAGGCGTCATGCTTAAATTCTGTCCCAATATGGGGTCGGCCTCATTTTTAAGGCTCAATGATGAAGAGAGGTTCACCGAATTCCACCGGTTGGCCGTTTTCCACTAAGACAGATACTACTTTGCCTGGAAAATCAGCTTCAATTTCGTTCATAAGTTTCATAGCTTCAATGATGCAGAGTACATCGCCCCGTTTCACACCTTGTCCCTCCCTGACGTAGGGATCAGCGTCCGGAGAAGGTGACCTGTAAAATGTCCCTACAAAAGGAGATACAATCTGTTTTTGATTTTGACCCACAGTAGCTAATTTTGAGGCACCAGCTGCCGGAGTTGGCTCGGGAACCGTAGCTCCTTTGGCTGAGGATTCACCCCTTTCCAACGGATAACCACTTTCGTGAGTTCCGCGAAAAGACTGCATAGACATGGAAGATGCGGGTATTAAAAGATTCTCTGGGCTAGCGTAACGAGTCTTTAACTTGAGTCGTTCTCCACTCCGTTCCCATTCCAGTTCCGCTACTTCATGCTTCTCCATCAACTCGAAAATGCGTTCCAAGTGCTGAAGATCGCCTTGTCTATTTCCCCGATTTGAATCCACTTTCTTCAAATTCTTCGAACGCCCTACGTCTTTCGAATTCTTCGAATGAAGTCCATTTGATGTCGCTTTAGCCACGTTATTTATTCGCCTTTTCAACGTATTTATTATCCCGCGTATCTACTTTGATCAGGTCGCCTTCTTTTAAATGAAAAGGAACTGCCACAACAGCACCCGTTTCCAATTTAGCAGGCTTTGATCCCCCCGTAACAGTATCACCCCTAAAAGATGGCTCTGTTTCTACAATCTTTAACACTACAAAGGTAGGAAGCTCAACACCAATTGGACGTTCATTAAAATACATGACTTTAATGACTAGATTTTCTTGTAGAAAATCTTTGCCTTGACCCAATTGTTCCTCAGAAAGCGCCACTTGTTCATAATTCGCATTATTCATGAAGTGGTAGCCTTCAGCGTCTCGAAAAAGGAATTGCATTTCCTTTTCTTCGGTATTGGCTCGATCTAGCTTGTCACCCGATGTAATCGTCCTTTCGATCACATTTTGGTTCAACATATTTTTGAGCTTCGTACGAGTGAAAGCCCGGCCTTTTCCAGGGCTGACGTGTTGAAAGTCAACGATCTCGTACGGAATGCCTTCTATCTCTACTTTGAGACCTTTACGAAATTGATTTGTCGCGTACATGCCTCATTGGTACCTGAGAAGGGATTCCCGGTCAAGAGTGTCGGGAAAGTGCTGGAACACGATAACGCTCTACCCTTTGAAGCATGCTTTGAAGTAACTCGATCTTTTTGACCCTTGCGGAATTTTTAAGCCTTGGATCTCCCCGAATGGCGTTTTGCGCCGAAAGAACGTCAAACTCGGGTAATTGTGCATTATCGGTTCTAAGTACCATTGCCCCATCTTCGTAAGCTTGAGCTTCTAACTCCTGGACAATCCGCGCAGTTTCGGTGTCGAGAGGGGAAAAGTAGAGTAGCATCTTGTAGGCACACAACGATTCCGCCACTCTGCCAAGGATCAAGCAAGACTCCGCCAATAACCGCTGCGCCACAAGGTTGTCTGGAATGTCTTCCACGATCGGCATTAATTCATCGACCACTTCTTGAAAAAGCTGTTTGTCAAAGAGCGCTCGTGCTAACGCAACCCTCCCTCCCATAAATCTGGGATGGATCGTCAAACCTTCCCTAGCCACTTCAATTGCCTCGTCTACCAGGCCCGCTTTCCGATAAGCTTCTGCAAGCGGCGCAAATACTCTTGAAGTAGGATCGTCCTGAAATCGTTTCAGATAACCATAAATTAATGAATGGTAATGCGTTTTAGCCATTAGGTATTTAACCCCGCCTCTTTCATATTTATGATTCTAGGCGTTATAAAAATAAAAAGCTCAGACCTTGACGTAGTATCTGAAGAGTCGCCAAAAAGAGCTCCAATAATGGGAATATCCCTCAAGAAGGGCATGCCGGAAGCAGAATGCTGTTTGTCCAACACGTAAACTCCGCCAATCACTAGCGTATTTCCGCTGTCCACTAAGACTTGGGTCGTCAGAGTACGCGCACCAATCCCGGTTTGACCGCCAGAGAGCTGAAGAGGCTCGTCTCTTTCCACGTTGAGATCTAGTAGCACGCTGCCATCATTAGTAACCGTCGGTGTCACACCCATACTTATATTCGCTTGCTGCACAGCAGACCCGCCAGTCGCCGTACCGCCTGGCACAACTGTCGTTGGAATCGGCACTAATACGGGCTGACCTTCTACAATATTGGCTCTCTGCTTGTTCAAAACCACCATCTTGGGAGAGGTGATGATCTTAGCTTGATTTTCGATTTCTCCCAATTGCAGTACCGCATTGATCGCTTGCACACCTGGAATAAAACTGACATCGGGACTGAAACCAAATGAACCCGTTTTCGCTCCGGCGGCCCCACTGCCTGTCCCTATTGCCGTCCCAGTGGTTGTGCTCAACAAAGTGTCCAGAGGATCCCCACCACCAAAAGAACCGTAGAAAGAAGTGCTTCCTGTACCCCCTAATCCAAAACCCCCACTTATCGTATGTGAAAACCCTTCAGTTGCTTCCACGATCTTCGCTTCAATCATGACTTGTGGAGTTTGGGTGTCCAAAAGTTCGATTAACTTTTTCATGCGTTCAATGTTCTCAGGAAAATCTCGAACAACAATACTGTTCGTCCGATTGTCCAACTGGACAATTGCCGTGCTAGTCGTAGACACGGGTGAGGAGACCCCTGCAGCAGCAGGCGCACCAGGAATTGTTACAACAGTACTAGCCTGAGCCCCGGAAGCAAATTTCATTAGAGTCGCTTGCATATCTGACAAATTTGCATAGTTGATGGCAAAAATTTGAGTGACTTGTGGGGTACTCGCCTCCATCGCCTTTTTCGCATTCAGCTCGTCCACTTTTTCTTTTGTTAATCCAGCTAGAGTTGCGATTCTTAATATATTATTCGTCCTCTCTGCTCCCAAGTGGGCAGAATGAAAAATCACGTCTAAGGCTTGGTCCCACGGAACATTGACAAGTGATAATGTTATCTTCCCTTGGACATCATCGCCTACGATAATGTTAAAGCCACTAGCGTCTCCAATGAGCCGAAAGACATCACGCAAATCCACGTCTCGTAACTGTAATGTAATTGGTTTGCCTGTAAAACTACCGTTACCCTGGCTATCCATGAATTTATCCAAGGAAGAATTTTTTGGATCGGTTGCGCTAGCAGTCTCCGAAGCCGCGGGAGCCGTTGCTTGCGGGGACTGGACGGCCAAAGCATCCGGTGCTGGGGTAGCCGGACTTGCATTATCTGGGGGTGGCGGTGGGGGATTTGACTCAGCAGAGTTTGTTTCACCATTTGGGTCGGGCGGAACTTCTGCCACCGCTGGCGCAGCGCCGCTACTCGCAACCTTGACTCGAATCGTATTTCCGTCCTGAGTCACGTCAGACGGAACATAATCTCTCATTTGAACAACAACTCTGACCGTATTTCCTTGCCCTTCGACCTGATAAGGACTGATCAAACTTACTTTGCTGTTAAACGAAGAAGTATCAATCTTTCTGGAATTACTTTTGGATATCGTAGCTCCCTTGAGTTCAAGTATGAGCTGCTTGTCTTGCTGATTTTCCTGCTTGTCAAAAGTAACGGGTCCGTCCGCTTGAATCGTGATTTCATTTGGATCTGAGGTTCCCTTAAAATCAATTGACGTTATCTCAGCTGCAATACCTGGGTTGGCGCCTAAAAATACAAGTAGAAGTACCCACACAACTCGCTGCATCCTGCAACTCATTCAAACCTCCTTGTTTTTTGAGAGTCTTCAACTCTCGCCAGGGCTTCCTTGCCCAGGCTTACTTCGTTTCGGTCTTCGTATCTCCAGTCGCTTTAAATGTAGGAATTTTGTCCACAGCCGGGCCAGCGGTCATCGCAGCAGGCTCCAGCTTAGACTCAGATTCCATTGTGATTTCCATATCCGATACTTCTTCCTGTCCTAATATATTCATCAGCTTCTCTTTTACGTGGACAGCATCGGGAGTGATTCTCGAAATCACCCCGCCCCTGAGTCCTATCTTAGCATGCTCTGAAGCCATATAAGATTTGCCACCGGGCCCCAGCAAAAGGGCTCGAACGTGAGTAGGGCCCGTTGTCACTCCCACCAGTCGGAACTCCTTGACGTCGAACTGTTCCAACTCGGATCTATTTGCAATGGGTCCGGCTTTGGAGCTAAATGGCTTTTTAAAAGGATCTCTGAGCTTAGCTATATCCTCGGCAGTCATTGGAGCGCCTTCGGACGAGGGCCCAGAAGAGGATGAAGAAGAGGCAGGAGGAGAGAACAAAGGAGGGGCCTGGGATGCGGCCGTAGCAGGCTCGGTCGACGAATTGAGGGCCGAATTTGGCGCAGTGTCTGCAACAGCATCCACTGCATCTGCAAAATAGAATAAAATGCCCACCTGCATTCCTAAAATAATTAGTCCCATACCAATTTTAGATATCATTTTGTTCCGACACCTCCACCAAGAGCTTTTGAAATCGCGCTTGGAGTTGAAGCCGGATTTGCATTCGAATTGGCGTCCGCTCGACCCAAAGTATCCTCGTGAGAACCAATGTACTTGAATACCTTCAAGTTCATTTCACCATTTAATAAAACTAGCTGTCCGGAGCGCGTGCCTGAGTTTACGACTGAAGAAGTGGCAATGAGCTTATCAATTTGAATAATACGCGAAAGACTTGATAGCCGTTCAAGAAAGGCTACCAATTGCAAAAATACTCCTCGGTACGTTAGAGAGAAATTCACTTCTCCGTAAAATTCATGATTATTATGCCCGATCGGCTTTAGGGCCAAGATGCTTAAATTCAACTTCTTCCCCTCAGTGGTGACCATCTTCATAAATCCGGGAACATCAATATCTTCTGACAAACCAGCTTTGACTTCCTGTAACTGCTTCGCCAACTCCCTCATTTCAATCTTCTTCTGCTCAAGCGACCTAACGAATGTATTCAATTCTTTATATTGAGACTCATATTTTTTATTCGCATCCTTCAATCCAGTAATTTCTCGCATTTTTGCCATTTTAGGAGAAGCATCATCATTCTCGAACTCATAATATTGAAATCCTACATATCCCAAATAGCCCAATAGAATGAGTGTGATCGGAACCTTATCAATAATTTCTTTGATCCGATCAAAATTCACGAACGCTACCTCCGCTCCACTGCGATTTCAAAATTTTCAATTTCTGCCCCAATATCCTTATCTGTACCCTGCTCAGTCCCTTTCAATTCAACGTTTGCAAAAGGGACACTTTCAGTCAGAGCTTTCATAAAATCCGAAATTTGGTTGTATTCCAACGCACTCCCCGTGAAATGCATTCCAGACTCTTCATATTTCAAATCCCTCAACCAAACCCCCGGCGGGATCGTCTTGGAAAGGATGATAACAGAGGCACCTGCTACCGACCTCGTCCCCATTAGCTTTTGAATAATGTTGAGTTTATTTCGAATTGCCGAATCATCAGCATCAAGTTGCTTCTTGACCTCATCATAGCCCTTAAACTTCTGAAGATCCGTTCTCCATTTGTCGCCTTCTGATCTATACTTTTGAGCGACCACTGACAGCTTTTGAATTTCCCCGTCTTTATAGAACTCCAATCCGTAATTAGCGGCAAGCCCTATAACTAGGGGGATAATAATTTTGTTAATCGGAAGATCTTTTAATCGCTCTAAGTCAATATTTCCAAAATTTAGCCCGCCCCCTCTTCTGCCTCTCGAATCTGTTACGGCGGCATCAGATTGTTTTTTCAGCGCAAGGTTAATTTTGATCACTTGTCACCTGCTCTCAAAGCTAGGCCCATAGGAATTGCCGCAATTGGAGCAATATTACTTAGATAATCCTGATTGAAGACAGCGGGATCGTACGAAATCGCATTAAATGGATTCATCAATTGTGAAGGCACCCCTAAAGTATCTTCGACTACTTTAGAAAGTCCAGGCACTTTAGCACTACCCCCTGTAAGTAAAATATAGGCGATGGGAGCTCCCACTGCAGAAGCATTATAATAATCAACTGCCTTCTTGATCTCGCTTGCAAAATTCTCGCACATTATGTGCATCAGATCGCTGACTTCTTGCGGAGTATTTCCTCCGTGTTCGCCCCCTACTTTCAAAGTCTCCGCATCTACATATGAGAGGTTCATATTTTTTTGAATCTCGGCGGTCAGATTCCGCCCTCCAATTGCGGAATCCTTCGTAAATACGGGAACGCCAACGTGAACCACCACGATTTTCAGAGAACTTGAACCAATATCCACAACAGCTATAGCTTCCGCTGGATTAAGAGGGTAGTTAACTTCTAAGAGATTTTGAAGGGAGAAAAAATCCACATCAACTATCTTTGCCTTTAGACCGGCATCTTCAATGCAAGTAATATATGTTTCAAGTACGGACTTTTTCACTGCGACAAAGAGTACATCAGAACGACCTTCTTTAGTGCGAGAGAGGACCTGATAGTCCATAATCACTTCAGAAATATCGAATGGTAAATATTGCTCTGCTTCCCAAAATACTTGTTCCTGCATTTCTCGTAAATTTGGAACTTCCAAGTTCATTCGCTTAATAAGCAACGATGTTCCGGAGAGCGACGTACATATAGATGAATTTTTCAGCTTTATTTGGCTTACCAGGGTCTTAATACTTTCGGTAACAGCAATGGGATTGGCAATTTCTCGATTTACAATTACGTCTTCTGGTAACTGGACGATTCCGAAATGTAACAATCTCCAGGCTTTTCCGTCTTTTTTCAACTCAACAAGCTTAATGGCAGAGGTGCCAATACTCAGACCCACTGCGGTTTGGCCTTGACCGCCCCCAGTTATAACTGACCCAATATTAGATAGGAATCCAGGCAACTTCACTCGCAGACCGCTCCTCTCTCCCACATTTAATACATATTAAATTCTACATTTTTGGGAGATAAGGATCAACTAATCAAAGGATATTTCCGCATTGGTGCCGGAAAGTAATAATACCGTAATTCTATCTATTCTCTTTTCAGTCAAGTCTCTGACGGGAGTCACCGCAAATCCCGCTAGAACATCACCCTTTCGAAGGGCACTATTTCCATCCAGCGGGTCATAGCAAAATTCCGAAACTAATCCAGGAATTCCTAATTCAACTCCTCTAATAGAAGTAATCCAGGAATAATGATCTGCATTTCGTCCATTTGTTAATAACCCTGTCTTAACCTCTTCACCATGAGCGGCATCACAGTTTACTAGTCGCTCTACTACAAAATCAAACTTTCCTTCGCTTAAGAGCTTGAGCCGGTACGCTGCGTGGTGCACACCCGCTTCCCTTTTAACCCAATTCAACTCTTGCGCGAGATGTCTCACAATGGTTCTAGTGGTCCACTTTGGCCAACGGTCTATTACAATTGGGACAGATGAGAGAGCAAAGAATAGGATCAGAGTTACAAAAACCCAAAGATGCTTCTTTCGACGTAGACGAACTTCAACCTTTTCCCATAGCTCGTAGTTCTCCCACTCAACTTTGGACCAGCCGTCCTGTGCTAAATCCGATTCGTGTAAAGGTACCATATTAAATCGCCCAAGAAATAATAGAGCAAAGCTCCAACTACAAGAAAGGGCCCAAACGGAATTGCAAATTGCATCATGTCCGCCTTACCGGACTTACCGGAAGATCGGGCCCATACCATCCCTACCACACTACCAAAAATTGAACTTACACATATTGTTGCTAATACTCCCATCGGACCTAAGAAAGCCCCCAGCATCGCCAAAAGTTTGATATCTCCACCGCCTAATCCCATTCGACCACGAAGCTTGTGATAGAACCACGCAAGAGAATAAAAAATACCAAAACCAAGGACGGCGCCACCCACCGACTCCAATAAACTAAAATCGGGCAAGAGCCAACAAGTTGCAATCCCTAAAATCAATCCACCAATACTTAATTGATCGGGAATAACTCGATGCTCCAAATCAATAAATGTAATACTAATTAAAAGAGCTAAAAAGGGCCAATCCCTAAAAATTAAAATGGCCGGAGACCACCCGAAACGCATGGCATCAGCAATAAACAACAAGGCCGTGAGCGCCTCTATGACCGGATAGCGAATTGAAATCTCTTGGCCACATTGCCGACACTTTCCGCCTAGAATGAAATAGCTCACCAGAGGGATATTATCCCACCAACGGATGGGCTTTTTACACTCTACGCAACGACTGCGTGGTTTAACTAAAGACTGTCCCCTTGGAAGACGAATCACTACTACATTCAAAAAACTCCCAATGATTAAGCCAACAGACAAACAAAAGAAAATTCTTAGACAAGCAAGCGGATCAAACTCCACAAAATCAAACCTCCCTGCCTCGGATCAGAAATCCAGAGACAAGCAGGAGTGACCCTATCACAAACAGTCCATACAGGATACTTGCAGACACAAACCGCCAACCAATAGAAAGACCGTAAGTTACCTTTGTGCCTAAATTAAAATATTCGAGATTTGGTAACAAAGCTGCAAGAGTACTCAAAGAAAAACTCCCCAATGGAGATTTCAATCGAGCAGCAACTAATCTCAGCTGAGAAATGTTATTACCGATCAAATAAAATCCCAATGAAATCATAATTGATAACGAAGTCGTGGAAAATGTTGAGAAAAACACTGAAATACTCGAAAGCACAACACTTTGTAAGAAGGAAAAAAATAAAGCGATAAAAAGCGTCGTATTTAAACTTCCAAAACCGTTATCGCTCACGGATACCAAAATGGTCAAATAGGCAAATGATAGGAGTGCCCAATTAGCCGCAAGTACCGCTACAAGGCCCAGAAACTTCCCTAAAAGAAACTGCCCCCTGGAAATGGGATGGCAAAGTGCAACATAGATTGTTCTACGATCAAATTCTTTGGCCAACATATTGGACCCAGCCAACACGCCAATCATGCAGCAGGAAAGTGACACTGCCGCTAGTCCAAAATCCGTAATAATCCGCTCTTGCCGCATGAAACTGAGTCGAGAGGCAAGAAATGACATTCCCAGCAGCAAAAAAGCGAAGACCAAAATATTGTACAAAACTCGGTCGCTCACTATCTCAGTAAACGTCACTCCTCCTACTGCTTTTGCTACTTGGAAAGTTGTAGGGATTGAATGTGGGTTATTCTTCTCTTGGTGCCCTTTTTTCATTTTTCCTTTCCGGAAAAAAGATCTTCCAAAGATGGTCGAATTGGATTGACCCAAAGAATGGAGATTTTATTCTTTACTAATTTACCAATAATCGCGTTGACTGCCTCTTGGCCGCTTGCAATTCCACGAATGCCTCCGGCAATCTCTCGAACCGTTTCGAATTCCTTCCACTTATCGAAATCCGCAGTCCCAAACCCTTCAGAGGATTTAAAAGCGATTTCCGTCCGCAATGGGCCTTCCGCCAGAAACTGACCGATGGGTCCACAACCTAGGATTTTCCCTTTCTTGATGAGCGCCACCTGGTCGCAAATCGCTTCTACATCAGGGATGACGTGAGAACTGAAAAATATCGTTCTTCCTTCGGAGGAAAGTTGCACAATCAATTCTCGAATATCTTTTCGTCCCAGAGGATCCAGTCCACTCATCGGTTCATCTAAAACTAAGAACTCTGGATCATGTATTAACGCTTGGGCAATTCCAATTCGCTGTAGCATTCCCTTTGAATAGCGTTTGAGTTCGATTTTTCTCGCGTCCGTCAAGCCCACAGTAGATAGTACCGTTGGAATTCTAGATTTGACCAAATTTTGACTCATGCCGGCAAGCGCGCCAAAATACTTTAACAACGACTCCCCAGTCAAATGCTCATGAAAATAAGGTCTCTCGGGCAAATACCCTATTTTTGCTTTTGCACTTATCGAACTGGCATCTTGACCAAAAATTCGAACTGTTCCGCGGGTAGGTTTTCTCAAACCTGTAATGAGGTGGATTAAAGTTGTTTTCCCAGCTCCGTTAGCCCCCAGAAACCCAAAAACGGATTTTTGCGGCACGGAAAGATTGATATTATGTAGAATTTGCACTTCTTTGAGCCAAAATCCGGCACGGAAGCGCTGATGTACGTTCTCGATCTCCAAAACTATTCCCATTCCATTTGAGATTAGATGAAGACACTACAGGACGCAAGCTCCCGATTCCGATTTTATTTTAGTCCGAAAACCGGCTGATATGGAGTGGTAGTTACAATTTTACCTTTTTCATCGATTAAGATTTGCCCACCCCAAGGGTCGCTTCTGGGAGTTTGGTTTTTCCGCAAAAAATCCTTGAAGTAAGTTTCCATCTGTTTTCTGGAGACCGATCCACTGGCGTTGTAGAGAGGTTGCAATTTGAGATAATTCCAAAAGTTTTGATTGAGCTCATAAACGTATTGAGCGATGAACAAATCCTTTCGTTTTCGTTCCAGCTTTTCTCGTACCACTTCGAGCCTCGCACCATCAATCATGAACCCCAGCAGCCTTATTCCTACTTCATAGAGACCGCCGGTATGTTTTAGTCTATGCTCCAGCTTAATAAGGTATTCTGGAGCACCGGGATAGGCGGCCGCCTCTTGAAATGCCTCAGAAGCATGTTCCATATCGTCCAAATGAAACAAATAGGTATAGGCAAGAAGAAGGGGTATTTTCCAAGGTCGACTCCAGTATTCCGTACGCAATCCTTCCTCACTGCTTGCCAACCCGTCTCTCAAAAATTCTCTCCCTTTTAGCAATATGCTTTTTGCACCTTCCCCATCATTTTGATAGACTGTCAAAAGATCACCGGCAATCTGATAAATATCAAAATATTGTGGATCCAATTCCGTAATTAAGTTTAACCGATAGAACAGTGCGGAATGTGCACCAGACGCAACTTTATTAGGAACGACATCGGCAATCGACTGAATCATTAACCAATCAATCGCCACCGGCAAGTTTCCGAAAGAAAGAAGTTGATATACCCTAGGATCCCATTTTTCAACAACTGCAGGAGGCTCGATCCAAGCCTCATCAGTAAATGCAAGATACTGACTCAGCCAGGCCTGGCTTATCAATAGAAACAAAAATATTCCCAAACTCAGTATTTTCGGCTGCCGCAAATGTTCCAAAATCATAATGCCAGTTTCCTCAACCAAGACCACGTTTTGATCACTCATTCGAATATTGCATGAACAGATTCCTATGTTACACTAATTTACGAGGAGGCATCGTATGGGCAATAAAATTCTTCTGGGATTAGGTAACCGTAATTTATTCCGCTCTAAGGCGGGTTTTACACTGGTCGAACTGATGATTGTGGTCGCCATTATCGGCATTTTGACCTCTATAGCGATCCCAAATTACCAAAAATACCAAGCCAGGTCGCGTCAGAGCGAAGCTAAATTGGGCTTGGCAGATATTTACACTGCAGAGACTGCGTTCGTGGTCGATTCCACCAGCTACTCTGTTTGCCTTGCCAATATCGGATACGCGCTCTCCTCAACAGCAAAGAAATATTATACCACTGGGTTCTCGGGTAGTACTAACACTTGCGGAGTCTCTGGTACGGGGGCTTGCACTCAGTACGACTATGCCAGCGCCGCTACTTTAAATTGCTCCACTGGACCGGCCGTCACTTATTTCTCAGCTACCAACACGGTCGGCAGCGGAGCAACTACTATAGGCGCTGCCAGTCTTGCGATTTCGGCAATTTCTAAAGCCCATTTTACTGTAGAAGCTGAAGGCAATGTATCACCTAGTGGACAGAGCACCTATGACGATTGGAGTATTAACGAATCAGATAATTTGGTTAACAATACCGTTGGAATCTAAAGTCCAAGTTTTAGAAGCTTGTAGCGCATACTTCTAAAGGTAATTCCGAGCAGTTCCGCAGCTTGCTTTTTAACACCACCCGCGTGCTCTAGGGCAGCAACAATATAGGTTCTTTCTACATCACTTAGAATTTGCTCTAAGTTGATTTTGCCGTTTTGAAAATTCGGTGCGGGCAGATGAACGCCCTCTCGCTTCGATTGATTAGATGGAATTGAGCTTTGACCCGTTACCAGAACTTGCTGCGGCAGTGAAGCAAGAGTAACGATTTCGCCCGATTCCATTGTGGCAACTCTCTCTATGCAGTTTTCCAATTCACGAACGTTGCCGGGCCAAGGATAAGCCTCCAATGTTTTAAGTACTTCTGGCTCAAAATCGGTTATAGGCTTCAGATTACGCTTTGAATACTTCTTCAAAAAATGCTTGGCAAGAATTGCAACGTCTCCTCTTCGATCCCGAAGAGCGGGAGTCCGAATAAGGATTACATTCAAACGATAAAAGAGGTCTTCTCTAAAAGTTCCTTGAGTGACTGCCGCCTCCAAATTCCTATTAGTCGCAGCTATAATGCGCACATCCACCCGAATGTCTTCCACACCCCCCACTTTTCGAAAAACCCTTTCCTGAATCACCCTGAGCAACTTGACTTGCATTGGTAAGGAAAGTTCGCCGATCTCATCTAAGAACAGAGTTCCGCGATGGGCCACTTCGAAGAGACCGGTTTTGTCACTGACAGCTCCCGTAAAACTTCCTCTGGTATGCCCGAACATCTCAGTTTCAATGAGATTTTCAGGAATGGCTCCACAGTTTACAGGTACAAACGGAAAATCCTTCAGTGGGCCTGACTCATGGATTTGCCTTGCGACCAGCTCTTTGCCCGTTCCACTTTCTCCGTAAATTAGGATATTCGTTTTTGACGCAGCAACCCGTTGAATCATATGATTCAATTCCTGAATTGCAGTCGATTGCCCAATGATTGTTTTACTCGGGAGAATTTCCGGCATACTATTGACCTCCTCCGGCCATTTTGAAGATAGGCAAATACATCGCAATCATAATACCACCAACCATCCCCCCCAAAACTACAAGAACCAGAGGTTCAATAAGCTTGGTCATCCCCCCGACTAAAATCTCCACTTCGCTTTCGTAGAAATCAGCGACCTTTTCGAGCATCTTATCCATATTACCGGTAGACTCTCCGACCGAGATCATCTGTACGGCCATTCTAGGGAAAAGTGCAATTTTCGAAATCACCATACCTAACGTTTTACCGGCTTCCACTTCACTTCTTATTTTAGAAACCGCGTCTTCTAAAACCGCATTGTCGATTGTCGCCTTACAGATATCAATCGCATCGATCAAATTCACCCCGGAAGCTAGAAGAGTTTGCATAGTACGAGAAAAGCGCGCAATACCGGATTTTTGCATCATCCCTCCAAACAGAGGAAAATGAAAAAACATGCGATCGATCAATGCTCGTCCTTCGGGCGTTTTGATGTATTTGAGAAATATGTAAATGGCAAACCCAACACCGGACACAAGATAGAGAATATTTGCGATCATAAAATGCGAAGCATGAATAACCATCTGAGTGATCAGCGGGAGTTCTTGTCCATTCCCTTTGAGCATATCTTCGAATTTTGGAATGACAAAAACCATCATCAATGAAACGACCCCCGCACCAATGCAAACAACAATTGCTGGGTACATCATTGCACCTCTTACCATCTTCCTGGTTCGCTCTGAATCTTCCACGTATCGAGTTAAACGCTTGAGCATTTGATCCAAGGAACCAGATGCTTCTCCGGCTCGTATCAGCGAGATATAAAGCTTTGGGAAAACTAAG